>SMVA01411931.1_pt1 | contig 85458 bp, 146 predicted proteins | sample 2456451 | NCBI WGS metagenome assembly SMVA01 (sample SAMN11095933, study PRJNA526329) | marine sediment metagenome | biome: Marine sediment; feature: Surficial sediment; material: Deep marine sediment; isolation source: Hadal surficial sediment | place: Pacific Ocean | collected 2014-05 | depth...
CGCGCTTTGTACACATCGATCTGGGGCTGACATCAGATGCGGCGGGGGTATGTTTGGGATACGTGGATAGATTCGTACATGTGGAAGGGGATGATGACACTGCGGGGGGTATGATGCCCCACATAATGATAGACGGGTTCTTACGGGTTACGCCACCAATCAATGATGAGATAAACTTTAGTAAGATCAGGACAATACTATACAGGCTCACAGAGTTGGGGGTACTGATACGGTGGGTTACGTTCGATAGTTACCAGAGTGTTGACTCATTGCAGATATTGCGGGGCAAGGGCTATATGACAGGGTTACAGAGTATGGACAGGACACCATTACCTTATGACATACTGAAGAGCGCGTTGAATCAGTATCGTATCACTGCCCCTGAAGATGCACACCTACGGAATGAGATAGTACATCTTGAGCGCACATCTAAAGGGAAGGTTGATCACAATGCTTACAACACCAAGGACTTAGCTGATGCATTCGCGGGGGTGGTGTACGGGCTAACGATGCAACGATGGACATGGGCCAGCTTCGGTATACAACCATCTGCAATGATTACTGCAATGCTGACACCGGAACCAGAGATAGAGATAGATACATACAGTTAGCAAGGCTAGACCCCCTTACCCACCCGGCAAGGATAACATACCCTGACAAATAATAACAGTGCATACGTCACAGTTTGATAAGATATTTATATGTACAGGGTGTGACCTACCTCACAGAATTATTTGTCAATATATGCTATACTTAACAGGGTGGGAGGGAGGGCTGTGTAGCTCACAACATATATAGAACAAGGGGTATACCCTCTGACCCACCCGGTAAGGATAACATACATTGACAAATAAAGATAGTACATAAGTCACATAAATACTATTGACAAATATAAAGAGATATGATATACTTCCGTGGGTGGGTGAGGGGCTGTCTGGGGTGTTGTTGTGTGGCGTGATGCGGGGCGGTGTATACACAGAGAGATATTATAATATATAACACAGGTACTGGCCACCCCCCCTCTGGCCACCCCTGTGAATGTTAATAAATTGTGGATAAAATTTAAAAAAGTTTTAAAAGTTCGTTCGAAAATTATTTTCAAATCTTTTTTTCTTATTTTTTCACCAAACGGTATCGGATTCTGGGTGTGATTTTTGAATAAAGAGGCTGTGGAATCGGTTGGAATATTTTATTCCATTTATTCCGTGTGATACTAAGGTCAAATATTTTTGGGGATTTTTTTAGATATTTCTGGATTTGATACTAAGGTCAAAGATATTTTCTGAGGCTTAAACATATTTCAATTTTCTGATATATATTTCAATGGCTTGGTTTCGCGTTTGAACTTAGTATCAAATCTGATCTTCCTATATCACAGGCAGATTCCCTACGCGCACACAAAAAAATCAATGTTATAATCTGAATCCTATGTCTGACCCATTTATAAAGGTACTGTTAAGAGCTAAGGTGCAAGCTCGGACGGATGCACGAGAGATTAAGCGATTGCGGGGGGAATTGGGACAGTGTAAATCGTTGGTTGGTCGGTATCGCAAATACTTTTCGGACACGGTTAAGGCTCAGAAATTACGGAGTACACGGGGTAAATAGGGGTAAATAAAGTTTGTGGGGGGATGGGCTTATCGTGGGCAATTTAAAAATTCGCGCAAAAAAATACTTACTCCTGATGTGAACAGCTTGTTTTTCCGCAGATGTCGCAGATACCGTGGAATTCCAGAATTTCTTTTAATCTTGCAATATGTGAATCCCTATTTTTCTTAGCGTGTTGAACTGAGGCTAGTCGATCATGCAAATGCAGAACAGTAATCTTGTATTGATTGTTCCTGTGGGTAAGGCGAGAAATAGTTTTTTCCTGTCCTGTCTGCCTGTCGGGAAAGTCTTTCATATTATTTGCGGTAAAGCGGTTTCAGATATTCCAGTACATATTTTGCGTAGACGGTGGTGAGGGTTTTACCGTTGAATTCGAATTGCATCAACCCGAATTTCATTGCCTTATTGTAAGCACGTTTTAACGCAGGGTAATCCCGCGCACAAATCATTTGGGGTTTCATACCGTGTATCGGTTTATGATTTCTGACCTAGCTGCTTCCGCAAAGGTTCTAAATTTCGCACATCTTTCTGGCCCATACGTGTTGACCTTGCAACCAATAAACTCCATCTTCGAATGATACTCCACCAATTCAACGGATGTCATTTTTTTGCAATTGGGTGGGGTTTCAAATTCGTTGATTTGATCTAAGATTAATATTTGGTAATCGGACATCAGTATTTCTCCTGTCGGCGTTTTTTAGATGTGTTCCGCTTCGCACTCTTTTTCCATGCGCGTGAAAGCGAATCTGGTCTACCTGATTTCTTTTTTGCTGAATCCATATTAGTTCCTAGATAATTTTATCGAGTCGGTCAATTTCATCTGGGGTTGCATCCCCGTACAGTCCTGCGGTTTCCATGTCGGCAACGAAGGCTTCCACGGTTGCATCATCTGCAAAGGAATCTGCTTTGGCAATATCAGCCAAAAACTTTCGAGTTATGTTCGGTAGTAAAATCATGTGTCACATCCTAAGTGATTAAAAATTAATATGCTTCGTATCCTGTCCAACCTAATTTGATACGCTTTCGAATTCCGTTGTCTGTTATGCCAAGTGCCTTCCCTGCATCTACACAGGATTCATATAAAATCCCTGCGGCTAAAACTGGTCGTGCTGCGTAACAGTTTCCAAATTCCCGTGTTGAACGCTGTCTACCCCGTGCTGACATTTCATCCATGTTGTCCTGATGTGTTCCCATGTGTAAATGATCGGGGTTGACACATCTTCGATTGTCACAGTGATGAAGAACCATAAGACCGTTTTTTATCTCCCCGTTAAAAACGAGATAAGAAACTCTGGAAACCTTCAGTGCGTAATCTGGTATTTTCGGGTATCTGCGAAGATGACAACGGGCATACCCGCTTTGGTCACAAGAAAAATTCCAGTTCCAACATTTCGTTTTCGAATCGATGGTTGAATTTTTCTTGATGTAATCTCTTACATCTTCATCAGTCATTTCTTTCAAAGAACTGCCCCACTAAAAAAGGGTGCGAACCGTGGGGGAATCGAACCCCCGTAATCTGATAGAAAGTCAGGTGAACTACCACTATTCTAACGGTTCAAAATAGGGTGTCAGGTGGCAGGATTTTAACCTGCTTTCGAAGCATTCTCTCCGCTTCGCCGCACGGGTTCAAACTAATTTAATAGCCACTCCCTTGCGCCCGTTCACACCGGGTTGCACCTAACATAAAAATATAATTTGGTGGATGTCGTAGAATTCGAATCTACTAGTTTCAAGAACCCTCCCGCTTTACAGGCGGGGGAACTTCCAGTCGTTCATCACATCCAAAATTTTGAGGTCTAAGAAAGTGGACATACAATGTCCTGCAATCCCATCTGCGGTTACTCAATTTCGGTAGAGCACACCTGTCAACCTCAGAACAGTCACGTACATCAGTTCAGTCTTAAGCCATTCCTGATGCCCTAGCTCCGCTTTAAGTCTTTTGAAAGTTCTCGGCTGAAGGATTCTAACCTTCGCGGCAAACGTCTTCGCCAGTGCCAATTACTTGAGAGTCTTGAAGGTCTCACTGGTGATCGAAACCAGATTACAAACTGTGTCCAAGAACTTTCAAAAGACTTTTTGAGACTCCCTGTGTTCCCCAAAAATCCAGAACTCGAATATTGGGAATCTCAAAAAAAATAGTCTAAAAGTTTTTTGTGAGACCACTGGCTTATCTAGAATCATCCAGTGCCAAAGTCCGTTGTCCTTTGGTGGTTTCAAGTCAGGCGATACTATCAACGTGCATTAGCCGATAGGAGGATTCTGACCTTCCCCGTTTTAATCTCACAAAAAACTTCTAAAAAATAAAGAGTGGAAGTAGCCGTACCAAAATTCTCTCTCAATGCCCTTCCCCGGTTTCCGGTATATGAAGCTTCGTGACACTGGCGGGGAATCGAACCCCGCTAACACTTCCAAAATTGGTAGGAATTTTAATCTGGGATATTCCCGTAACCCGTGTCTCAATCCTTGACTCTTCTGCTCTAACTTTCCTTACTTACCCTATAATAATAGCACACTACAATTCTTTGTCAAGTTATTTCTGAAAGTATTTTCAATTATTTTTATACCTTATATATAGGGGTGACAGGCAAAACCCGAAAAAATAAAACTGACAAATATTTTTAGATGTGTTATAATGAAATTAGAAATGGAGAAACACACGATGACAAAACTTAGCAATCCCCCTTCAAGGGAAAAAGGCAAACGGTGGTATTGTGGGCCTTTCGTGATTGCCGCAGTTACGGGATTCTCTTTTGAGCCAATCCGATCTGCAATCAATCGCGCAAAAGGTAGACCCATTTCGCGGGGGGTCTGTTCAGTACAAACTCAGGAACTTCGAAAAGCCTTCAAGGAACTTGGGTGGGATTCTACTGTGACATATCATCATGCGGAAAATCCGAAGATGAGACTCAAGGACTTTATGAAAAGTCTTGACCCTGATGATAAGGACATCTATGTGGTCTACATCACGGGTCACTATGTTGCAGTGCAGGGCGATACTTTTGTTGATACCTACAGTAAGCACAAAGTATCAACCGTGTATTCCCCACAAGCAGGGAAGACCGTAAAACAAGTTTACAGAATGACCAAAGTTTAAACTACATCACTAGGAGGTGATTATGAAAGACTCAGTAATTTCAATACATGAAGATGAAGGATACAAAACTGGATTGGTAGTTGGTGTTGGTCACAAATTTCTTCGTGTGATCTATCCCGATTCATCAGGAATTAAAATCCGAAAGATTGCACTTGACTCTAAATACAATGTGATCGACTACCCCACCAACAGGGCAAAGCGAAAGCTGCGGGAGTGCGGGAAGAATTTTGGTATCACCAAGAGCGCAAAGGTGGCACTTCGGATAGTTAAATAACTTTACCTGTTTGTGAACTGCATCACACAGATAATTGACAAATAATTTCTGTGTGGTGTATACTTAAGGTATAGAAATTAAACAACACGGAACACGAAATGAAAATCACAGTATCAAAAGACACAGGCTACACAGTTTATAAATTCGAAGCACGTAAGGTTACTTACGAAGTTCTTACCAAAGACCACAAAGAATTTTCAGTTTGGTCAAACCGTTTTGGAACTGCGGGTTTTGGTAGGGGAACTATGAATGTGTATTGGTCAGTTGAAGAGCTTGCAGCACGAAGCAAAATGTTTGCAGACTTTACAAAGAGCTTGACCGCTTATTCCAACATGCTTAGTTCAGTGAGTCACTAACATGACTACCATACTAAACAAGAAAGGCAACGTAGGTTACACAGCCGAATATTGGAATTGTTCAGAAGGTCATTTTGACCCGAAGCGTAGGGATTTTGACCACACTACTATTCAATTAATTATTCGTTTCACTGAAGTTAAATCATGTGGCAAAAAGCAAATGACTTTATCTGCCCCTGATGGTACTTGGTCTGATATGCGGGGAAAATTTTACAGCCCTGTGAAGCCGATTTATGAAACTTATGAAGACGCTGTTGAAGCTGCTGAAGAAATGTATGCTGTAATGATTCCTGAAATTTTGCGTCAACAAGATAGACGCTTGAATGGTGAGCATGGTCTGAAGTCAAGAATTGGTACAGACAAGTGGGCAACCAAACACGTTGAAGAAGTTGAGGCTTACATAGCCAAGATCGAAGCAGGAGAATTTCCGCTTGAAATAATTGACTATGCCGAGTGGTTAGAAAGCCTGAACAAACCCAAATTTTAACAACACGGAGAAACGAATATGGACAAGAAAAAAAGAGCATGGGAAATCACCTTAGACAATGGTGACAAGTTTGAATTCTTTGCTGAAGATAGAAGCCTTGCCGTAAGTCATAGTGCTCAGCTTTTTAGGGACACAGACTTTCCGCAATTGACACAACACAGTTCACCGAAGTTTAGTCGGTGGGCTTATGATGGAGAACTGTAAGTATGAGTTTTCCAAAACAAAATGTAGCAGGTAGGCGCAGACACCAAAAGCAAACTGCTAAAAATTTAGCTTGCCCTTCATGTAAGAGAAAGTCAGCACTGAAAATAACTTTCCCTGAAAGCACTGGTGGGCTTTATTGCGCGAAGCATTGTCGCTACTGTGGTTGGAATAAAACCACATTAATCTTTGTGGGTGCGTAATGGATACCTTTGAAATTTCTGTAAATGGTATTCCTGCACTAGCAGTTGTTACCGATTATATTTGTGTTGCCCCCCAAGGTAAGGGGGCAGACAGTGACCTTGATTGCCACGGGTATTCAGAGATTGAGTACACCATTAAAGACCGCAAGGGCTACCCAAAAGTGGGGGATGCTGAGTGGTTGCTGAAGATCGTAAATGATCGGGATTTGTGGCAGGACATCCATGAACAGATAATATGGGATATGGAAAATATTGATTGACAAATAACCCTATATAGTTTAGGGTACTAATGACTAGGAGGTTTTATGAACGCGAATACTGTAAAAAAACTAGGCAGACGCAAAGCAGGTACTTGGGGCAGAACTGCCAAGCCTGTAGCAAAGCGTATTGCCAACAAAGCTTGCCGCCGCGCTGCGAAGCGCGAACTGTCATGAGTGCATGTGACATCAAATTTAATCCGAAGCGTAATGATCAAGGTGATTACGATCTTGAGCTATGGATTAATGGGCAGTTCGATTCCACTTGGAGCGCACCACTTAATTTTATCGATCAAGTTGATCTAGGCAAGTTTGCCAAGATGGTCAATCGTGGTGTGTCACACGGCAAAGAAGATGCCCGAAAAGAAATGCGGGGTGCTCTGGGGATTACATCATGAGTGACTTGACTGATATGGAGCAGAAATTGCTCGCGCATTTAGAAGCCACGCATGATGAAGCTGTAAAGGCTTTCGGCAAGGAGTATGGGCCAGAGCATATTAGGATAATGAAGACCGATGGAAATATTCCGTGGGATGTCATGACAGCTTTCTGTGATGCTCACGATACGGATTATCCTGACTGGCCTGACTTCGTAAAATAAAATAATGACTAAAGAATTTTCTAAACTGGATACAGCCAAGCTCGATCTAATTCGCATGAAAAGCAAGTTGGATGATTTGCGGGATATGACCTTGCGGGATTATGAAGAAATTGATTATTTGGAAAAAGCAATTGGGACTAAACATGTATGGATTTTAGAACTTCAGGCTAAGCATGATGCGAAACCTGTTGAAGTAATGCGTAGGGATATGGAATCCCATAAAGATAATGTAATTGACCTAAAGGAATTACGATAATGGCTCAGAGATTTTACTGCCCCGATTGTGGGGATTTCAGCGAAGACCGGGAGTACCCATTAACAGATGATGGATTCCCAGATACCCCTTTGTGTAAATCCTGTGGGTCTGACTGTACAAATTTAACTGAAGACCCCCGAATGACAGAACTTAATAATCTGGCTAAAAGATTGGGGGTTGCAAGAATTGAATATAAGGAGCGTATTTCTGCGGTTGATACTTTAGCTCAAAAACTTAAAGATGATTGGGGGCTAAATAAATTACCATGAATTTAGATTTATATGTGATTCCTGTTGCTCTGATTCTTTGCGGGTTAGTTGCTTTTGGTTGTGCAGCGTGGATTAAATGGCGGGATAAAGATGATGAGTGATTTCAAAGACAATTTAAACTTTGTGATAGAGCAATATCAAAAAATACAAGACTATGTAATTAAAACTGGATTGTATAAAGATAAGCTTAATACGCAGAGTCATTCTGATTTGGTGTTGATCAGAATAAAAGAATTGGAATTGACAAATGTTGAATGGATAAGTGCTGAAGACAGGTTGCCCCAAAAGTATCAGCAGGTTATTGCCTGTGGAACTTGGGTTGGTGAAATCTGCGGGGCAAAGGAAAAAGATTTTATTGGCATGGGCGAGTGGGACGGTTCAGTTGTAAATATGCAATGTGATACTTACGGGTGTGTCATAGCAAATATAATTGCTTGGATGCCCAGACCAGATTTACCGAATTTGGGGGATGATGATGACTGAAAGAATGAGTGTTGAAGAAGCACGATCTAAATTATCTGAAATGCTTTTAGAGTTGGATAAGGTTCCTGCGGTTTGTAGTAATCGGGCAGAACGGGACTACCGTTTTTATCTGGAAATGAATATCAAAGTTTACCAGACCACCATTCAAGCTTTCGATGAAGTAAGTGCTGAACCATGAAATTACCGCACGTAAAAAAGCCTTGTAAAGATTGTCCGTTCAGAACTGATTGTATGAAGGGTTGGCTTAATCGTATGCCTGAAATTCTGGCAGATGATTCTTTTGTCTGTCACAAAAATACCAAATTACAATGCGCGGGACACATGTTGATCAAAAGAAATGCGAATGCTTTTGTGAGATTAGCGGGACGTTTAAGAATGGATTTACCGCTGACAGGCAGAGAACTTGTTTTTAAAACTGAACAGGATTGTATCGCACATCATGAGTATAAATGATAAAACAGATAAAGATGGGGTTTTGGATTTGATTCAGAATCTTGAATATAATTATTCCCTAATGCATTTTAAGGTCACTTATTTTACAGGGTGGATACGGGTATTTCCCGCAGAACAGTTTTGTGATATTGAGTTACTGGATGGGAATCCAAGTTTGATGCAGTGGTTGGAAGCCTACAGGAGCATTGAAGAATATTCGCTGAAGCATTGGAAAGAATGGTACTTTGAAAAATTTGATATGCGGTGGTTAAATGAAAATATTTTGGAAAAGAATAGTGTGCTGGTTCATCAGCCACGATTACACCTGTGCAGCAGCAGAAGGCATTAAACCAAGTGAAGAACAAATTACAGGTGGTGTCAAAGGATTCGATGATTACGCAACGATGTATTGCAAAAGGTGCGAGTATATTTATAAGCATAGGTGAATCTTTGAAACTTCGGCGTAGAGCAGTTTATAGAAATTGGTTGGGTTGGATAATTACAATAGTTAGAAGAAAGATTAATTGGTGGGCAGTGGCAGTTGTTGTTCTGTTTTCAATTTCTTTCTGGGTTAGTGTTGAATAGTTAGTTGGGGTAATTTTGCCCTGTATAAGTCCACGGCTGGCAATTGAGAACGGAGAAGGAAAATGAATAAAGATAAAAATAAGAGGAAGGATATTTCTAAAGCGGTAGTCAAGAAAGCGGTTAAGAAAGTAGTTGCTGCTACGAAAGTAGTTGATACTAAGAAAGCTGCTAAGCCTAAAAAGGTAAAACCCACACCAAGATTTTATAAGCAGTGGGGCAAAGGAAAAAAGCAATGGGTGTTTCGTAGGGATGGATTTTCTTCATTATCTATTGAGCACATAACCGATGGGGAAGTGAATGAGATTTATGTACTTGAAAAAGAGATACCTGATTTGATTCAGGCTTTGACCGTTGTTCAAAAGAAAATTGCAGTTGCAAAAGCACTCGCTAAGGAACGTGGGAAACCTTTTGTATAACGGAGTTAGCCAATACGAAAACCTTTTTTCACAGTAATCTTTTCGTGTTGTTGGGGGTCTTTGTGACCCCCTTTTTTAGAGGATAAATTATGGACTATTCAAAAAAGCGGGACTATTCAAAAAAGCGGGATAACCGATTGGCAATCCGACTTACCAGTGAGTTGAAAGATGCCTGTGTTGCGAAATGTTCAACGGGGGATTTAACCCTTTCCCAAGTAACTTGTCGGCTGTTGAAGCGGTGGGTGGATGGTAAGCTAGACATTGGGAATGAGGAAATGATGTGAGTGAAACCTTAAATATGATTCGATATAAACGGGCTGATGCAATTGCCACTATGGAAAATCCTATTGTTACTTTTTCGTTGGAAGAGATAAATCTGGTGTTGGAATTAATTGACGATCTTAAAAGCGATAAGAAAATTTTGATGAATGATCTTGCTATGGTGAATCTTCAATTGGGGAATAGATAATTTGATCTTAGTATCAAATAACGGAAAGGGGTAATGAGTAAATTTCGGGGGAACATAATTAAAGCCGTGGACAAATGGTTGCCGACTGAGATTCCTGAAGTCTGGGATTGGAAACCTACCCCAGAAATGTTACATCCATATTGGAAGAATGTTTTTAACAAAGAGGGGCAGGTTCATGAACACAGTAATCTTTTAAAGCAACTACAGGAGCCACTTCCCTACATTTTTTTAATCCCACTTTTTTCTGATAAATATTGTGATTGGCTGATCAAGAAAGCTAACGAATCTAACAAATGGTGTTTCGATAATAAAGATGGATATGCTGCATTTGAAATTCCGCTAAAGAAAATGAATCCGTGGATTAATAGTTATCACGAAAATTTTATTTGTGAGTGGGTTTTGAATTCTTTGTATATGGGATTGTTCGGTTACAGAATCCAAAGCGTTGCGAAATGTTTTCTGATCAAGTACACAACTCAGGTTGGGTATCGAAGTATGGATATGCATCATGACGGAAATTCTTTGCTATCCGTTTCTATCAGTTTGAATGATGAATTTGAGGGGGGAGGAATGACTTTTGTGCGGAACCCAGATCAAGAAATTGAAATATTAAAAGGTCAAGCCCTTCTATTTTCGGGAAACCCTATCACAAGCCATAGGGCAAACCCTGTCACCAAAGGCGAAAAATATTCGCTTGTCTACTGGATAAAATAATGGACGTTCAAGAAAAGTTAGAAGAAATGCTTACCTACCATGTGGGACTGAAAAATCATTATCAGAAAATCAAAAAAGTGAATGAAGTGAAAAGGCACACTCAATTTATTATCGCAATAAATCATACACGAATTGAACTGAAATTAATTCGGGAAGAAAACGAAGAACTTAAAAAAACATTGAAGGATTAATTTTTATCGCGTAGAAGAGCGCGTGTTTCGGGGGGTAGAAATACCCCCTTTTTTTTGTTTCCCAGAGTGTGAAGTACGTCACAAGTCACTTCAATAATCCTGACAAATATTTATAGAGTGCTATAATATATGTATAGAAAGAAACAAAACGAGACACGAAATGGAAACACTAATTATCTTCTTAAGCCTTCAAATCCCCGTAGTAATTTTTGCGGTTGCAGGTTTCAAGCATTGGAGAAAAGTTACCACTCATCGTTTGGCTCAACGTGTTTGCAGAAAGCATCCTGAAGCACATCAAGCAGGTATCGCAGTTCGCAAATTTGGAATCACTCTTTATGAAGTTCCTGTTTGTGCCGCCACTCTTCGTCTTTACAAGGTTAAATAATCATGGTCATAGTAAACATCAACCATAGAACATATCCCATCAGTCTGAAAAATAAGTCTGATGATTCCCTGCACTATATTATGAAGGATGCCTATGAAGCAATGAAGGCAAATCCTGAAGGTTCAAAGTCAGGTTACTATGCCGATGAAATTAATTATTGTTCTGATGAATTGGCAAAAAGGAAATCAGCATGAATAGCTATCGAATCGGTTATTTGATTGGCTACCTCAAAGCCAAAAAATACAAATTTACTTTTGCCTATTGGCGCGGATATTTTGCGGGGAAATTCTCATGAGCAGAAAAACTTTTACTGTTTGGACTGATGCACGGGATTATATTTCTGAAATGAAAAATCTTGGGCATAGGGTCAGATATGAAATTGATATGAGACCCACTAATCCAAGACCCCATGTAGTTATAGTGAGGGCAGCATAATGGAAATTAAATTTTATGTTGTGCTTACAATTGTGGTCTTGTTCGTGATTCACATTTACATGGTTAAGAGGGTGGATTATAAAAAGCATCCTTATTATATCCTGACTGTTTTGGGGGTGTACTGGTTCGGTACAGCAGGACTATTTTTCTTTGGATTTATTTCTTAAAAGGGGTTGACAAATATTCCCCGCATGTGGTAGTATTATATTATGAAAACAAACCCATACAAATATGACCCTAATAAATATATTCATGACATCGATCATGTCATCGAATTTATAGCAATGGCTCATGAAGGGCAGACCAGAAAATATACTGGTGAACCTTATGTTGAACATCCTATGGAAGTTGCAAGGATTGTTAGGGATGCTATTTATGACCTTGATATGATTGCCGCTGCAATGTGTCATGACATTATTGAAGATACTGATTACACTCTTGATGATGTTGAGAAGGTTGCAGGTAAAGTTTCTGCTACTTTCGTTGATTGGCTTTCAAACAAAGAATATCCTGAAGCCAAAAACAGAAAAGAAAGGAAGGCTTTGATTGCCGCACATCTGACTAATGCCCCAGATGAAGTTAAGACAATCAAGCTTGCTGATATTCTTCACAACACTCCGACCATAATTAAATATGACCCGAAGTTTGCAAAGGTCTATGTTCCTGAAAACAAGGTGCTGTTGAAAGCTTTGAAGGGTGGAAATGAAAAGTTGTATAACAAGGTTAAGGAAATCCTTTATGCTTTTGAAGATTAAAGATTGATGGGGAGGGAGTGGAAATAATCCTGTTCTTGATTTGATACTAGTATCATTTTGGGGGCGGGATTTTTTTTAATATATGAACAAGAAAAAAATGGTAGTGATTAGGTTCTGGTTACTTAATATAAAATCTCTATTACGCCCCCCTAAAATTGCCTACTTCAAAAAAAGGAAATGTATTATCAAAATGCGTGGAATCTGGGGGGATAAGTTATGAGCGCAACTGTTGAAGAAGTATTAGCGTTGGCAGATGTTGAGAAATGTCTGAAAGATACGGGGGCAGAATCTACATCTGGGCATTGTCATAATGCGTGTGTGTGGCTTATTGTTCAAATCAAAGAAGCAGGTTTATCAGATTATAATATCGCTTGGTGTCTTGGTACATTCTGGAATAAAGACCATAGTTGGTTAGTGGTTCAAGACCTAAACACGGGTGAAGAAATTATTGTTGATATGACTGTCAATCAATTTGTTGATCGTGAAGTTCCTTTTTCTGGGCTGATGAATGACCAGTATGAAATACGCGATAGTGTGGTGCTTTGCGAGACTGACAAACTTCACGAATTCGTAGAGAGGGTAGGATAGTGGGAGAAATTGCAGACCAAATAATTGAAGGCGAAATTTGCCAAATGTGTTGCTGCTCTGATGGGCGGGAAGCACAGGGCTATCCTTACACATGCGCGGAATGCGGGGGTGACAAACCTGAAGATGATGACCCAAGCATTTTCGATGTGGACAAACAGCAAATAAATAATCCAATGCATCATGCCACTAGGGGAAAATCCAAGAAAGTGAAATGCCCCCACTGTGATAAAATGGTTGCCGAAGTTGGACTTGATCAACATCTAGAAGCCAAGCATCAGGGGATATAAAATGGATAAAAGTCTAGGTAGTATTTGTTATATATTTTTGGTGGTAGCGTGGGTTATGGGTTTTGTTATTGCTAAAGGATTTTTGAGTACAGTATTTTGTATTTTTCCATTGTGGGCATGGTACTTAGTTGTTGAAAGAGTGCTTACCCATTATCACCTACTAGGGTTTTGAAATGACTGAAATTGTAACAATGAAAGATAGGAACGGAAAAGATTTTAGAGTGGGCATGAAATTACGTTCTGCTAAATTTCCTGATAATGTAGTCAAGTGCGTAAAAATTGAAGACGGTAAGGCACATCTTCAACAAGGTAAAAAAGAAAGCCCGATTATTCTTAATCAGAAAACTTTAGATATAGCTCAGTGGGAAGTTCCTACAAAGTAAATTTTTAGGGGATGGGGGATGGAGCAAACTAAAATTGAGTCTTTAATAGAGACTAGTACAGATATGGTTGCAGCCTTTATTATTTCATGGATGGTAATGCTCTGGTTCATTCCTATGGTCTACCCCAATCATGCTTCAACAGTACAATCTGCTTTCGGGGTAGTCTTTATTTTTACCATGACTTCCTTTATTCGTAGATACCTGACAAGAAGATTTTTTGCACGGGGTTTCCATCTGGTAATTCATAAAATAATATCGAGGTTTTTTATATGAAGATAATTGGTATCACAGGAAAAGCGAAATCAGGAAAAGATGAAATGGTAGTTCAGTATTTTAAAAATTCACTTCATCCATTGGCTCAAACACATGCATTTGCGGATGCAGTAAAACATTCTGCTGCTGCTTTTTTTAATGAGCCTATCGGCAAGTTCTATGAAAACAAGGATGATATTTCTGAACAGTGGGGAATCAGTTACCGTGAAATGCTACAAAAGATTGGAACTGACTTTGCGCGGAATATGATTCATGAAGATTTCTGGGTGCAGATGTTGGAAACAAAATTAAAAGGTATTCCAGATACTATCAAATTAGTTTTTATTACTGATGTCAGATTCGATAATGAAGCAACTTGGATTCATTCCAAAGGTGGGGCAGTGATCGAATTAATAAGGGAAGGGCATATACCGTTGGAAGGAATTGAAGCACAGCATTCTTCTGAAGATGGAATTTCTGAAGAGTTGGTTGACTACAGAATACTTAATAATACAAGTGTTGAAGACCTTGGATTTAAACTTAAAAAATTCTTGGATACAATGGAGATATTGCAGGTAGTTTGATACTAAGGTCAAAAAATAAACTGACAAATAATTTCTAGGTGTGTTATAATAGAATTACGAAATCGAATTTCAGGAGAGACCCGATAGAAAATGAACAATCCAGTAGCTAAATACTCTAATAGGTTTAACAAACCTGCGACTCACACAGACCGCAAGAAAGCGGTAAAGCGTGGTGCGCGTCCCAAACACAAAAAGAACTATAATGTCTAAACTGACTTTCGGGGAATTGGTTAAAAACCAAATGCAAAACCCATCTGATGATGTGGTCAAGGCAGCAGAATATGTGATTCAGTTTGGAAAGCATAAGGGCATGAATTTGTCTATGCTGATGGAAGAGCAACATAGCTATTGCATGTGGTTAATCAAGCAAGATGAATCCCAGAATTCAAAATTCAATGATGCAGTTCATCATATTAAAATACTTTTCGCTGAAGACCACATTCTATATGAAGAGAAAGTTGACGGGGTTGATACTGACAATACTGTTTTTGAAGGTGGGGTGATTGATCTTGGGGCAGAGAATAAGCAGACGGTAATGAAGGATTACCATGCTGATAATTTGATCATTGATAAGGGAGTAGTGAAGGTGGACGGGGTTGAAGTAATTGATGGGGATATTATGGTTCTTAATATTGATCATGGAAAAACCAAACCTGTTGTGGGTTTAATTATGGGTACTGTCACTGATCTTATGCATCAAGTAGATCAAGGATTGACTTTTGATTTTTCACATGAAGATATAGATGTATGGTTGGGGTTGGTAAGTAAAGTTGAATTGGGGGAGAATTATTTTGTCATTATTGAAACCCAATATAAATTTGAAGAATCTGATGAATCTCACGCACAAAAGATTAAAATGGTAGTGTCTGATTTGAAAAAACTGAAGGGGGTGTTTTAATGCCTAAGCTACTTAGCAAATTACATACGGGAACGGTAGAGCATACAATTATTTCTCTACTGACTCTTTGCCCCAAGTGTGATGCTTCATCTGATGTTCATGATAATGGAGATTCATTTCATGTTGAATGTCCCAAGTGTGGGGTGATGGGGTACAGGTACGAAACCGAAAAATTAGCAGTGAGGGATTTTAGAAACCATTATGGTATTCGGAAAATTAAAAAAATTGAGAGTTAGAAAAGTGTCCAAAGTAATTGATGAATCGGTGGTTACTGACATCTTGATTAAGCATTGGAAAAGGAATGACAGTGCAATGAATTACCTGAACAAGAGATTTCCTGCGGGGGATGCAACAGGAGATTTTCTAAAGGGGATAATCGAATTACGATGATGAAAGTTGGAAAAAATATTTCACTTCAGTACACCAATAATATTGTGGCTAACGAAGTTGGTCTTCATTGGGATATGCGGTTGATGAATTTAGCCCTTCACGTTGCGGAATGGAGTAAAGACCCGAAGACAGGAGTGGGGGCAATCATTGCAAATGGAAAACGTGATATTGATATTGGGTACAACGGATTCCCAGAAGGAATTTCAGATTTGAAAGAACGGTTAAGCGATTATGATTTGAAACACAAGTTGGTTATTCATGCTGAAAAAAATGCAATGGATAATTCAACTCGTACTTTGGTGGGCAGAACTTTGTATGTCACCTACCCCCCGTGTGTCCCTTGCACGGTTAGTATCATAAGCAGAAAATTGGGAAGGGTAGTCTGTTTGAAATCTTCCCCAGAGAAAATGAAAAAGCATCATGTGGATATTGAACTTTCCAAAGAACTTTTTATAGAGGCGAAAATTAGATTCGATATATTTGACTAGGAGGTAAAATGTTTAAATCAAAAATTGCGGGATTACGGGCAAAACTTAAACGATCATTTAGGGTTATGGCAGACAGTTATCTTGTTCTACATTACCCAGAAGAATTTGCAAAAATAAATGAGCAGAGATTAAATCATAATCAATTTCATTCTGAGGATGCATCCAAGCTAGTTAGGACTGACAAGTTTTGTTATTGGACAGCAGATAATGGGACAAGTATAGATGCACAATATCCAGTTGTTATAGATTTTGAAAATGACTTGTTGTATCTAGCAAAAAATTTGAGTGAAGATGATCTTGTTGGACTAGTTAAAGTTGCGGCTGATGATATGCGGAACGGCAAATGTCATTTTCCTTTTGAAGATATGCTTATCCATGTTGGGGCATGTGAAACCCCTGATAGTAAAGTTCTTGAAGATGTGTGTATTCGTGTTCGAAATGTGACTAACAATTATATTATCGAAGTAGATGAACAAGTAGATACAATGATTGAGATTTCAATGATGCATACTATTTCAGATACAGATTATGAATTTTCAAATAATCAAACTGATATTTATATGGCAAGCTGTAAGCCAGAGATAATTGAATTGTTTGAAGATGAAATAATATTGGAACAGAATTTATTGTGGGAAGATAAGATACTAGAGTTTATGTATTTAGCTCTTGGGAGAGACCCCACATTAATCAAAAATCTTAATGAGGTTGCTAGAGTTTCGATGATGACTATTGTGGTGTTGTTCTTATTTTTCTACAGACATCAACGGGTTTATTATAAGGAAGTAGAAATTCCTATAGGCATAATCAAGAAAAGAAAAAAGAGAAGTAAGATTCCGTACACTAGATATTTTGTGAGCAGCATAGGAGATTTTACAAAGACCATTTACACGGAAAGTAGACCTTCAGAAAATCCTGTGAGTGGGGTTGCTATGCATGTTCGAAGGGGGCATTATCAACTCTGGCCTAACCACAGAAACCTTCCCCACTATCTTCAGAAACGTACTTGGGTTCCTAGTTGTGTTGTGGGAGACCCCAGATATGGAGTTATCATCAGGGACTATCTGAGTGACATGACATCAGGGGGAGAAGTGACCAAAGAAAAATTGCAGAAGGAAATTAAGGAACGGGAAATAAAACATGACTGATCATCTTTGGGTTAGTATAAACAAGGTTGAAGCCTTGACTCAAATCAGGAAGTGGGGTGCTAAGCCTTTGGTTTATAGCTGCCCCCATTACAAGTATTTCAGTACCCATAATCATCCGCTGATTAAACACGATAGCAAGAAGAATCAGTTTTTTGGGTCTGAGGATTATCGAAAATTAATGTTAGAAACAGCTTGACAAATATCTTTACATGGTTCATACTGATAACTCACTTGAAAACTTAGGAGGTTGTAAGTGAATTTAATTAATCTTTTTACATCAGGACAAATTGTTTCCAAGTCTACTGTTAATAGTAACGGTGGCAAAGGTCACAACCTGATTGAAATGAAAAAGGATGGGCTTAACGTGCCTACTGGTCTGGTTATACCCACTGAGGTTTGTAACCAATACCGCAAATCAAATGATGTTGGTAAGGCTCTGATACTTGATCAAGTAATTGATGCAGTTATGGATGCCTTGGACAAACACATCTATCCTGAGTCTGTTCACAAACTTGTTTCTATCCGTTCCGGTGCGCCAATTTCAATGCCGGGAATGATGGATACCCTTCTGAATGTTGGGGCAGGTTACGAAGACTCTGGATTAGCATCTGACCTTAAAGCCGATTGTCGTAGACGTTTTGTTGAAATGTATGCGGATGTTGTTATGGGTCACGAAGGAAAAATTAAAGACCCTGTTAAATGGATGAAGACAATCAAAAAACACATTCCTGAATTGCAGGATGTTATCCGTAATTCAATTGAAGCAGTTTGGAAATCTTTTGATAATGAGCGTTGTACTCACTATAGAAAGATGAACAAAATTCCTAACGATATGGGAACTGCTGTAATTATTCAGTCTATGGTTTTTGGAAACTTCAATGATAATTCTGGTTCAGGAGTTATGTTTACTCGTAACCCTGATTCTGGTGCGAACAAAATCTTTGGAGACTTCCTTACCAATTGTCAGGGTGAAGATGTTGTTGCGGGTCATATCACTGCCCCCCCGATTTCTGAAATGAAAAAATGGAACATCGATCTTTATAATGACCTGATCAAAATTGGTGAAGGGCTTGAAAAGAAAAATAAGGATATGCAGGAAATTGAATTCACTATTGAAGATGGTGAACTGTTTATTCTTCAGACTCGTAATGGTCTGCGGTCTTCGTATGCAGAAATCAGGATTGCTCTTGATCTTCTGGATGAAGGAATCATTGAAGAGTTGGGTGAAAGAATAACTGATGGGACTTTTATGAAACTTAGGGTTCCTGTTCTTCCCGCTGATTTCAAAAAGAAAGCCATTGCAAAAGGTATTGGTTCGGGTTACTTCGCTACAGGTAAAGCTGCTTTTTCTGTTAAGGAAGTTATGGATTCTAATGAGCCTACAATTTTGGTTGCTGAAGAAACTACCCCTGATGATATTAAGGCAATGGAAAAAGCTGAAGGCATTTTGACCTTCAGGGGTTCAGCTACTTGTCACGCTGCTGTTGTCGCAAGGGGAATGAACAAGCCTTGTGTTGTGGGTTGTGTTGATGTTGAAGCTGCTTTTGCAGATGCTTCTAATATCTCTAGCAATACTTATGTTTTGATTGATGGTCAAACTGGTGAAGTCTATTTATCTGATAAGCCTTTTGATCTTGATTTTTCAACCAACATTCCTGTTGAACTTTTGGGCAGTCTTTTTGAAGTTGCCATTACTCAAGATGATTGGATTATGGTTGATAACTATGAAGAAGCTTTGAGCCTTGAAGATTACATTTATAAAATTGGGGTTCCCGTTGAAGGTCTGAGTTCTGAAGAACTGGTTTATCTTGCTGATCTTTTTGACAAGGTTGTACTTATTAATCCTGAGCGCAATGATAAGGTCAGTGATTTTCTTGGTACTCCTAATCCTGTGGCTATGGAAACAGCCCGTGAATTGGATGAAACCATTTGTAATAATCCTGCAATGACCAACGTGTTTTTTGATTCAGGAACTTGGGTCACTGAGCAAGTTGCGAAACCTTATCGGACTATGGCAGATGTTATGAACCCTGATTTTATTGGATACATTGAAAAGGATTTTATAGATACTGTTATGGGTGATGCTGATACTTTTGAAAAAATCAGTGAACAGTTAGGATTATCTGCACGGGTTGTTGCAATGGAAAGTGCATTAGGTCTTCTCGAAAAACGAATTAATATAGGTTAGACTCATGACACTTTTTTTGATGATAGCCTATCTTATGGGATTAACCTGCCCCAAATGTGGGGGTTTATCTTGGATTAAGTTTGAAGAAGATTCAGTTGTACAACATTGTGTTTGTGGATTGAATAGGTTTCTGTACCTTAAAATAGATGGTACTACCCTTACCAGAGTACCCGTTAAATTAAATACGGTGGTGTTGCCTGTCAGGGGAAGTCAGCTTTCACAGATTTTAGGTTGCTTGGTTTTGTTGGGTCAATTAACTTCCCAACAGATTGCTAGGCAATTGAGTATCACGGTAGACAAGGCAACAACCAATCTTTCTATTTTGCGGAAGCGGGGATTGATAACAGCTTTGGAAGATCGTAAAGGCAGGTTGGGGGGTTCCTTGTGGATTACTCATGCTGTGGTAATTAAAAAATGGAACGGGGGATAAGACATGGCTTTAGTTCTTGGAATGAATTTAGAAAAGGATAATGAAATCTGGGTGGGTGATTTATTGATAACATTGGATAAGATTTTAAATCCTACCCAAACTCAAATTACAGTTCATGGTAGATTTTTGACTGAACAAAAAGTGATAAATAATATGAGCTATGTTGGTATTACTACCGATGTCAAAATGATGTTAGGAACAGATACAAACAGGGATGGTTTTTGTAGGGTGTTGGTTGAAGCCCCGAGAAGTATTACAATTAACCGTGGGCAGAAAAAACGTAACGGGTAAATCATGTTGCACAAATTTAGCAAGGGAGCCAAAGAAGATTTGTTGGCTTTGCACAATGAACATACTTATGCAGATGTAGTTTCTTACATCAGGAATGGAAGCCCCTGTGATCATAAAGTAGGGAACCTAAGATTCAACAATATTGTTGTTGATCGAAATGATAGGGAAATTGTTGGGGTGACACTTTTTCATTTGGATAGGTATGCACGGTATTTTAATTTTAGTTGTAACGTGTGTTTTGATTCACACACAATTGAAGTGGGAGACCCTTGTAGCTTTTGTGATGGGGCAGGATGTAAAGACTGTAAGGAAGGGTTGGATTTTAAATTAATAGCTTGTCCAAATTGTACAGCTAAACAAATTGAAGGGGATAGAAATGAATGGTCAGATAGAAACAAAATTGTTAGGGCGCAAAGTCACGGTAATGGGAGGCCCATACCGAGAAAAGCCCGTGGGTATCAAAGGCGTAAAACTCGCATCCGAAATTAATGCGGGTTGTGCTGTTCGGTTAGATATTCCTGATTTTGGAATTCCCACAGTACATGCAGTTGATGATGCTATTTACCATACTTTAAAAATTCTGTGTGAAGATGGGGTGATCTATCTTGGGTGCATGGGTGGCATTGGCAGAACAGGAATGTTCATGGCTCTGCTGATTAAGACAATTGGTATTCTAAATATACAAGCTGAAGAAAAAACCCTGTGGTACAAGATCAAGAATTTCTTGGGCTATGCCGTTTCACCCTATTTGGGAATGAGAAATTTCCCTGTGGAATGGGTGCGGGATGAATACCTTTCCACTGCGGTTGAAACTGATGAACAATATTCTTTTGTCAGTCATTATGACCCAACAGAAATGTTGGATATTCGTGATCGAATTTCTAATTGTATGGAAAGTGTCAGGTAAATTAATTTGATATTAAGGTCAAATAAATTGACAAATAATTTTTACCTGTGTTATACTTAGAGTATAGAAATTAAATGTCATCAAATTTTAGGAGAGACCTGATGCCAACTCACGAAGAAATAGAAGCATTCATTATGAAGTCTGAAGCTCATGAATTATATGAGCACTACGAAGCAGTTGATGCGGCTGAAGAAGCTGCTGATGCTCAAGCTGCTGCGTATGAACTTGATCATTTTGCGTATCACAACTAGGAGGTTTTATGATTCTCAGAGAAGTAAAAAATTCAATGCTCTTTAAAGCTTGTGAATACAGCAAGCAGAAAATGAGTATGGAAAAATTTATTTCCGTTAATAACGGGACAATGGTTCAACCTGAAGAAGATGTTATCGGGTTCTATCTTGGTGCTCACGTTATGGGTGTCGTTGAATCTAAATATGGGGTTGATACTGAACTTCCTGAAGACGTTGAAGAATTGGTTAGAACCCATCATACAAATATGGAAAATGTTTTTTTCCGTATCTTCACTTATATCCTTTTAATTTCCATTGGCGAATCCCGTCACGGAAAAATTAGTTCCAAAACTGCAACCATCGATAAACAATATGGTAGTGATGTCAGAAATTTTGGAACCACCATCAACGGTAAGAAAAATCGCTCAGGGTCAAGAAACGAATTTCTGAATTCTGAGAGAGACCTTCTGGATTTCTCCCGCTATTGTGATTGGATGTTTGTGCATTGTTTTGTAGGGATGGGTTCTTACGGTGGGCAAAAATGGAAAAACATTAGCCAGAAAATTACTCAAGTTCTGGAAGGCGAAATTTCACCTTTCACTATGGTTGATATTGCGTGGGCTTTGGTTCACAACACAGGTTCAATCTTTAACAAGAACACAATTTATCATCATGAAATTCATGGTGCGGGATTGACTCAATTGCTTGATATGCAACGTGGGGGTGCTATCCCTTCTTTGATCATGCATCTTGATAAATATAATTCTGAGTGTTCAGGATTCTCTATTAACGTCAATCTAATAAATAACTTTAAAGATGCGGTTACTTCTGCTGCTAAAGTTTTGGGTGAAGATTTTTATTCTTATGTTTCTCCTTCTGCTATTAATGAAGCGGGGGCATTATCGACAAGCACATTTAAGAAAGCGAAAACTGCCAAGCCTTCTGAAACTGAAAAAGGTGAAGCAACAGACTTTGAAATAGATGGTCTGATTGACTTGGGCGTTATGAAGATTCAAACCCTAAAACGGAAGGGGGCATAATATGTCTAAAGTAGCTGACCTATGGAAAAATAAAGGTTCCTCCAAAAAAGGAAACAACTTTAAGAAACATGTTTCTTGTTGGACTACCCACCCTGTTTATAAAATAGGTGATTATGAAATTACTGGTGGAAGCTGTACCAGTAGTTACCCTGATGTGGATTTGTTTATTGCTTTGGATAGTTCGGGCAAAAAAGGTAAACGGTCTTACCCGTGGAATGATGGGGTAGATATTTATTTTAAAATCGCAGATATGGGCGTACCTAAAGATTTAAAGGATTTCAAAAAACTTCTGTCTTACACTGCTAAGGCAATGAAGGCAGGGAAGAAAGTTTTTGTGGGTTGTATCGGTGGGCATGGTCGAACAGGTTTGTTCCTTGCTGCCCTGACTAAAGTTATGATTGGGGATGAAGATGCAACTAATACAGTGCGGGAAAATTATTGTCACAAGGCTGTTGAATCGAAGGAACAGATTGATTGGTTGAACAAGCATTTTGGAATTAAAAAAGTCAAAGGCACTAAAACTAGTTTTAAATCAGTGTGGGGCAATGATGCAAAAACAAGTTCATCCCCTAGTTATGCTTGGGGAACTGATTTGACTGAAGATTGGATTACGGGGAAGGTAACGGATAACAAGTCCCAAAAATATTTATGTGCTAAAGGCACTTCACTAATCGTAAATAATGATTGACAAATACTTTAGACTCGTGTTAAGATGGGTCTTGAACTAGGAGGTTATATGCTACAAATTCAGAAACCAGAGTTAGAAATTGAAGAGGTTGTAATTCCGATTCCGCTTCGTGCGGCTCTGCAAGATATTCTTGTTACCAAAATCAGTACACAATCCATTAATAAATTATTGGGTAAAAGTGGTATTGAAGTTTTGAAGTCAAAGAAAAAGAAATTTGATTTATTTGTTTCTAAGGATAAATCTTCGTTTCATATTGGTGGGGATGTTGTTGTAACCTACTTACCTGCTGAACTTCATTTCATGGAAAAAGGTAATCTGATTCGATCTGCAATTTTATTTCATTTGGGTATCGACACAGCTTTAGATTCATTTACTGATTCTAATGATTCTGTTATTGGTAATGAGAATATATTTGATTCGGTAGGCCCGATTACAGGTGGAAGTATGGCACACAAAAAGATTAATGAAGAACTTACGGGTATTACATCTGTTCCTTTTTTGAAGGATGCAACAGAATTTTATGAGCCTGTAAAATCGACTACCCCAGAATCCCGTTATGTTTTTATTGCACGGGAAAAGAATGGCTCTGGAAAACTTGCTATAAGGTTGCGCGGTACTAAATGTTCTATTCGGATTGAACCTTATTCTGATTCCATAGCGGGAGACATTCTGATGCTTGGACTCAGCAACAATGGAGACTATGCTTCAGGTCATTTTGATATGTCAGGTAATCTTGCATTGAAAAGGTATATGGCAATGTTAGTTGCTAGTCTTTTAAATTGGGAAGTTGCCAAGTTCGATGAAGACAAAATTAGAAAGCTTGGTGTGTAATGGCTAAGAAATCCAAACAGTCAACCAAAAAAAATACATCCCCGTATTCTGCACAGTGGTTGCTTGGTAGTGATACTTCTTTGGTGGTGGTGAGTACCACAGAGAAATCAGTAACCCTAGAAGTTGCGGGTGTCTCTCTGGGTAGACATTTTGGGGAGGTCATACGTGAATATAAGCCAAGCTAATTTATACGAAATTTTAGATGCCTTTGAAATTAATGCGAAGGTAGGAGAGAACGGGGTATTTAAAATTCTGAATCCCCTGATTATCAAAACTGATTTTGTTAAAGCTGAAGTCAGAATACAGGGGCTTTACATTTTTGAAAGTGACATGATGATGTATGCAGTAATGCATATTTCTGATCTTGGGATTATTGCTCATGCTTCGAATGGTTCTCTGAAAAAGATTTGTTTGATTGATTTCAGTAATCCAACTGCTAAGGGATATTTTGATAGCAAAGATTTTGATGCTTTGCTTACCCATCTTACTCAAGATAAATGGGAATCTGATTTTGTGATAGACACTATTTTAATCTAGAGATAATGCTAAAAATTTGGTCTAGGTCTGAGCATCCAGAATTAATCAAAGAGTTGGATGTACTAAAGAAGGGGGGTAATTATTCCTTCCCTTCTGGCTATGCAGTTCCCAATTTACAGGCTGATGATATTCTTCTTTGCATGGGTGGGGATAACCTACAAGCAATTCAACAGGCAGGACATCTACCCAAAAACAGAACCATAACTTCAATGCGAGAGAAAGCACATCCATTGGGGGAGGGGTTTTGCTTTATCACATTTGATATTGACATCAAAGATTTCGATTACACCAACTATGTAAAACTCCAAACTGATATTTCTTTGACCAAAAGATTTATCGATACCGGAAGCTTAGAACCTGTCTATGGAAAATATGTTTGGGCAGATACTTTAAGTCATTTGCCTGAGCAGGTAAATGAGAAGTATAACCAAACTGGTAAACGTGTTCGGGTTGCAATGGATTTAGAAACCGTAGGACTTGACCCCTTTAAGTCTGAAAAATTTATTGTCAGTATTTCATTCTCAATTGAAGAAGGGTTTTCTGATCTGATCAGGTTTAGTGGGGTGAATGACCAACCCGCTAAAACTTCTGAATTGTGGGATGTTATAAATTGGCTTCTGAATGATGACAGGATTTCCCTGATCGGAGCAAATCTTAAATATGATCTACTGTGGATTCGGGTGAAGTGGCAAATTTTTTGCACCAATTTTAAAATGGATACAACTTTGGTGGGTTCCCTTCTAGATGAAAATCGAAGTAACTCTTTGAACACTCACACCAAAATTTATGTTCCTGCATTGGGCGGGTACGATGATTCGTTTAATCTGGAATATGATAAAGCCCGAATGGATTTAGTTCCTGATGAACCACTGTTGAAATATGCGGGGGGTGATACAGATGCAACTTTACGGGTTGCAAATCAGATGTTGAAGAAACTGACTACTTCTGAATCCCAGACTAAATTTTATACTCACCTTCTTCATCCTGCTTGCCGTGCATTTGAAGATATGGAGTTTAATGGAATTCATATTGATGTAGCTAAGTTTGCCGAATTGCAGGTTGAACTTTTTTCGGAAATGAAAAGGCTGACTGAAGAAGCAAAAGCTTTGATGCCTAGAAGACTGCTAAATAAATACGGGGATGATTTCTCACTAACCAAATCGGCAATCATAAAAGATTTTATGTTTGCACATCCTAATGGGTTGAAGCTTGAACCCAAAATGGTGACAGAAAAAACCAAGCAACCTAGCACATCATTCGATCACTTAAAAATGTTTGAGGATGTACCAGAAGCAGTTGAGTTTGTGAAAATATTTAAGGCATGGAATTCTGCGAAGAAAACAGAATCAACTTATATCACTGGATTCCTGAAACATTTGCGGGAAGATGGGTTGCTTCATCCAACAGCGATTTTGTATCGGGGGGATTACGGGGGCAGTGCTGATGACTCTGGAACAGTAACGGGGAGACTGTCATTTAAAGACCCTGCAATGCAGACGTTATCCAAGCATACTATCTGGGCAAAGAAATTAAGACTTGCCTATCCTGCCCCTGAAGGCTACTGCATTGTGAATTGGGATTATTCACAAGGGGAACTTCGGGTAATCGCTTGCGTAGCAAATGAACCCACAATGATTCAAGCCTATCATGATGGAATCGATATGCACTTGAAAACAGGTGCGGAGTTGAACGGGTACACCTTAGCGGAAGCCCTGAGAATGAAAGCAGGGGGGCATGAAGATATTGCGGCAATCAGGCAGGGGGGCAAGGCAGGAAACTTTGGATTGATCTATGGAATTTTCCCAGAAGGATTTGTTGAATATGCGCGGAACACTTTTGGGGTGATTGTTTCAATCGAAGAAGCCACAGTTCAGCGGGAGCAATTTTTTGAAATGTATCCTGAACTGGTAACTTACCATGCGAAATATAAAGCACATGCTCATGAAACTGGTTATGTTCAATCTCCGTTAGGCAGGGTCAGACATCTACCGCTGATCAATTCCAAAAACTTTTCTATTATGTTGAAGGCTGAAAGACAGGCAATCAATTCCCCAATTCAATCTACCCTGTCTGATCTTTCGTGTTTGGCTTTTGCGCTATTCAGACAGAAGCATGGTAATCCTAATGGGTGCAAGTTCTTTGCAATGACTCACGATTCTATGACTGCCTACGTTCTCATTAAGGAACGTGATTATTGGATTCCCGAAATGAAAAACATTATGGAGAATCTACCACTGGAAGAATATTTCAATTGGTGTCCACAGCTTCCGTTTCTGGTTGACGTTGAAACAGGTTCGAATCTTGGAGCATTGGAAGAAATCAGGGTTTAAAATAAATGTAAATAAGTGCAAATAATCCTGACAAATAATTCTAGCTGTGCTATACTTAAGGTATACAAACAAACAAGGAAACACGAAATGGCTTATATGTCCCAAGAAAATAAAAAAGCACTGGCTCCCCAGATCAAAGCTGTACTGAAAAAGTACAACATGAAGGGAACCATTGGTGTTCGGCACTATAGCACTTTAGTAGTTAATGTTAAATCTGGTGCTCTTGACATAATCGGTAACATGATGGAAAACATTCCTGTAGATCATTTCTATACTGAGAATGCAGTTACCCCTACTAGCATCCAAGTTAATACTTACCACATTGGTAGTTCTTACACAGGTAAGGTTGCTGACTTCCTGACTGAACTTAAAGATGCAATGATGAGCACTGAAGATGGTTCGGTTGCCAATCATGACAACTCTGACATCATGACTGACTACTTTGATGTTGGTTGGTATATAGACATCAATGTTGGAAAATATGACAAGCCTTATGAACTTACTGGTAAGGTTGTCAAATTGAATGTTAAGAAGGCTGACACTCCGAAAGTTGAAGTTGACCTTTGGGCTGAGCATCTTGAGACTCACGGTAGTTTTTAATCACTAGCCCCTTCGGGGGCTTTTTGATCTTAGTATCAAACATCGACTTAGGAAAGAATGATGGAAATGACAGACAAACAATCTTTAGCAGTGGAATTAGAAACGCTGCTTCACACTCACCCCTTCAATGAAAAAGCTGCGGATGCTGCTTACTCTTTGGTGAGCCAATATATTAAGAATGGTCAACATGACAATTCCCTGTCTGACAAGCAATGGAATTTTGTTGGAAGTCTAGTTGCCCAGACTAAAAACTTTTCTTCTCCTGCCCCAGAAATGCCCAAAGAAAGGGTTGGGGATTTTTCGGGAGTGATCGAACTGTTCACTAAAGCCAAGGGAAATCTGAAATACCCGAAGATTAGCCTGACTACTAAATCAGGTGGAACTGTGATGTTGTCACTTGCGGGAGACAAGGCAAAGAAACCGGGAACCATAAATGTAACGGATGGAAAACCTTTCGGGGAAAATATCTGGTACGGACGGGTTGACGCTTCTGGAAGTTGGGAAAAAACCCATAGTGCAACTGATGAAGTTGGGGCTGTGTTGAAAGAACTTTCAAATGACCCTGCGGGATTTGCTGCCAATTACGGACACAAAACTGGTAATTGCGTATTCTGTTTGAAGAAACTGACTGATGAAAAATCAACTACCGTTGGTTACGGAAAAGTTTGTGCTTCTAATTGGGGTTTAGTTTGGGGGTAATGCTGCTGTTAAATAGGTTGTGCTGCCATTGAAACTATAGAATAATCGGTTAGGAGGATATACACTTTCTACCTTCCGATTATTTTTTTGGGTTTGGCATGGCTGAGACTACCAAATTAAAAACTGCGGCTACCCGCAAACGTAAAAAAACTGCCCCTTCCAATGTACGAAAATTGGAAACCAATATAACTGCGATTATAAAAGCGGAACCCCAGATAACTTCAAATGCTCTGGATATTGAAGATACGTTTTTAAACAACTATACCACTTCAATTATACAACCAGAGATTTCCCCCGATATTTACTATTCCCTTGTTGAGCAAAACAATGCTTTGAATCAATGTATCTCTGCTATGGAGGTTAATATTGATGGAACAGGTTTTGATGTTGTCAGGACTGATGGGGAAGAAATAACTGATACAGATACCAAGGCTCTTCAGCCTGTCAAAGAATTTTTGATGGAGGTTTCCCCCACTGTTTCTTTTGTGACTCTTCGTAGGCAGATGCGGAGACAATTAGAAATTTCGGGGTATGCCTGTATCGAGGTAATCAGAAATCCCAAAGATGAAATTATTTTCATGAGAACTTTGGAATCTAAAACTATTCGTTTAATGAAATTAGGTGATGCTGTACCCACACAGAAAACTTTAATCCGTGGTGGGACTGCAATGAAAATTCAAACCTTGACTCGTGAAAGAAGGTTTGTGCAATTAGTCAATCGTAGAAAAATCTATTTCAAGGAATTTGGTTCTAATCGTGATCTTGCAAAAGCCACAGGGGTTTTTGTTGCTACTGGTCTGAGATTACCATTTGAAGAAAGGGCTTCTGAAATAATTTACCTGACTGTTCACAGAGCAGCAAATTCCCCCTATGGTGTTCCCCGTTGGTTGAACAATCTGCCTTCCGTTATTGGTTCCCGTTCTGCTGAAGAATTGAATCTTGAATATTTTGCAGCGGGAGGTATTCCCCCGTTGATGATATTTATTACGGGTGGTGCAATGGCTGAGAAAGCCAGAAAACAATTGGAAGGTCTGCTTGCGGGTAAAGCTCGAAATAAATTAAAAGGTCTCGTTGCAGATATTCAAAGCACATCAGGAACCATTGATAAGGGTGGTGGTGTGAAAGTGGATATAGAATCTTTCGGGTCTGATCGGCAACAGGATTCCATGTTTGAAAATTACGATACAAGATGTGAACAAAGAGTTCGCGCCTCATTCAGATTACCACCTTTGTTTGTCGGCAAGGCTGATGATTATTCCTATGCTTCCGTTTTCGCTTCCTATACTTTAGCTGAAGCTCAGGTATTTCAACCTGAAAGAATGGAGTTTGATGAAGTGTTTAATAATACGGTAATGAAGGAAATGACCAATGGTGTTTATCGGATTAGATCAAAACCCTTGATTGTGGCTGATGCTGAAACAAATCTTGATACCCTGAGAACTGCAATGAATGGGGGCGCAATCACCAAGAAAGATTTGATAGAAAATCTAAATCTGGTGGGAAGTGTTACCTTGACAATGTTAGAAGATGAAGATGGTGATGAGATTGCTGAAAGATTCAGCGGGTCAAGTTCTGCTGACCAAGTACGCAACCCACATATTGAAGATTTTGTGGATGATGACCAGATTGATGTGAGTACAGGTGAACCAGTTGTCAAAGTTGATCTGTCTTATCTGGGTGTAATTTCTGATCTTCAGGTAAGAAGTCTGACCAAGGAACTTCCACAAAAAGATTTGAAAGCACTGGCAGATGGTCTAAAAGTTTTGAATGCTTTTGAACTAGATATGGTTCACATGCTTACCAGTAATAAATTATATGCTTCAGTTGAACATGACAATGTTGGGATGTCTGAATTGCTTGGGGCTGTTTCACAGATTGATCTAAAGGCTGCACATCCCCCTTGCCCTGAAGGTCAAGTTTTGCGGAATGGTGTGTGTGTAGACAAGGATGAACAAAAGGCTGAAGCAGGTGATTCCACTGGGCCCGGTGGTGTAAATAATCACATCCATATTCTTGAAGCGGGTGGGGTTACATCTGAAGCAGAAGGTCATACCCATACGTGGGATAGTGAGGAAGCAACAACAGGTTCTACTAACAAGCATACACATCAGCTAGGTTAAAAAAATGGTAGTCAAAGTAGAAGCCTATCTTGACTTGGAAGCATCCCTTCAAGCATTGGTTCTACCCCAATGGAATAAGATTCAAAGAAGGGTTGTACCCCAGATTGAAGCCGCGATTCTAGATCACGATTTAGCTAAGGTTACTGAGATAGTTGATACCATCAACACATCTCTTTTATATCAAGGCAAACTTAAATCAATAAATACACTTCTTACAACGGGGATGGTTTTTGGGGGTGCGTTGATTAATGGCACTACTCTTGATCTTGAAATTGTCTTGAATCCAGACGCTTTAGAAATGCCTTCTATTGCTACCAATCAATATCAAATCCAATTAGATCAGGCAATGATCACAGTTCGAAAACGATTTTTGCAATTGGCTGTGAAATTGGAAGCGCGGCTTACCTTTGAAGAACAGCAGGAAGAAGAGTTTAGCAAAAGTGATTTAGTCAATGTTCAGAAAATCAATCCTATCAATATCAGAAATGCTTTGAATGTTGGGGCAGGGAATATTGGTGGCAGTATGATAAGTGTTGCTTCATCCCTTCAGATGTCACGAATGGCTAATTATGGTTTTGTGGCTGAAGCATCTTCACGGGGAGTTACCCATTATATTGTTAATGAACAATTGGATAGCAGGATTTGTCCGGTGTGTAGAAGGATGCACGGCAAGAGATTTGAGGTTGCCCCCGCACTGGCAAAACTGGATACCCAGATAAGAATAACTGACCCCACTGATTTAAAAATTCTTGCGCCTTTTCCACTGCAAAGTAAGGCTGCTGTAAAAGATTTAACGGAAATGACTTCAGAACAATTGAGGGCGAAAGGTTGGGACACTCCCCCATACCATCCTAATTGCAGGGGCTTGCTGAAATTTGTTCGCGCACCTAGAACTGTTCAACGAGTAAATCCTTTGCGCCCCGGTCAGAAAATTCCAGACAAGCCTTTTACTTCTGCCTCAGATTATTATATTGCGGGAGATACCGCAGTAACGGAAGAAGGACTAATAGGTGCTTTGTCTGTTGAAGATGCCGCTGCTATCAGGAAATTTGAAGACCTGTTAGATGGTGTGGAACCTACGTTTGAAGCATTCAGGGATGCAAATGGTGTATGGTCTGAGTCAAGGAAACTGCTTCACAGGAAGATTGTAAGAAAGGTTATTCTTGGTTTCGATGAAGAAACCTTAGCTTTAAACCGTTCCAATATACTGAGTAATGGATTACACAAAGCCAAGACCGCTGCGGATGAAATCCCAACATATACTGTTTTAGGTGGGCGCGGGGGTTCCGGTAAATCTTGGTTCTCTGGGGGCAATGGGCCTGTAGACCCAAGGCATACATTGATAATGGATAGTGATGCAATCAAGAAATTGTTACCAGAATTCAAAGGGTGGAATGCGGGGCAACTTCACTTGGAATCTTCCTATCTATTTGATGAAATAACTGCGATAGCCAGAAGAATGAATCTGAATGTGGTTCATGATATGACTTTGAAAAATGCTAGGCAAGCTGTGACCCGTATGAATTTATTTTCTGATGCAGGGTATAAGCTTGAAGGGTATTACATGTACCTTCCCAGACACGAAGCTGCAAATCGGGCAATCGTAAGAGCATTGGGGGATGAAGCAAGATATGTCCCACTGGATATAATTCTTTCCAATACTCAAAATGAAATAGTCTTTGATCAATTACGTGCAAGTTTTAGTAGGTGGGGTATGTGGGATAATCTGGTTCCTTTTGGAGAACAACCTAAATTTCTTGGAGGTAATTTATAATGGCTAAAATTAGAAATTCATCTGGTGATGGTTTCCTTACATGGGCTAATGGGGATTTCATAGATTCCGATCACATGGAAAATGATGTTGTTTCCGTAGAAGAAACTGCACGGGATAATGTTTCAAATGTGGATACAGATGCAAAGATTGAAGACCTATTTCCTGAACTTGATCTTGAGACAGGAAAATTTACATTCGAAGACGATTAATCATTTGACCTTAGTATCAAAAAATCCTTGCGGTTCTCGTTAGGTAGTTCTAAATTATCAATATAGTTTATTGGCTTTGAGAAAAGATGCCTCTACCCACACCTAATACGGGTGAATCAAGGGATAAATTTATTGCTCGTTGCATGAGTAACCCAACGGCAATTGAAGATTTCCCGGCTGAAGACCAAAGGCTTGCGGTTTGTTTTTCTCAATTCGAAAAAGACGAGAGTGTAACTAAACATCATTTAATGAATATTAAAAAAATAGATGAGGAACTACAGATTGTTTACGCTGAAGTCTATGTTCCTAATACTCCCGATTCAGATAATGATTTTATGAGTATCGAGACCGTGCGGGAAATGGGTCATAATTTTCTTGCAAATGGAAGGGTCACAAAGGTTGATGTAAATCATAGCAGGGAAGAAATTGCCGCTGCTGTGGTTGAAAGTTTTATAGTTCGCAAAGGAGACCCAGACTTTATTGTTGATGCATGGGTTACAGGGATTAAAATTATGGATGATGCCGTTTGGGAACTAATAAAGAGTGGGGAGATTAACGGCTTCTCATTAGATGGTGTAGGTCAAGGTAAAGATACTGAACTGGAAATTGAAATTCCAGAGTTTGTTAAAGGTGAAACTGATAAACAGGAGAATCATAAACATATCTTTCAAGTTAATTTCGATGAAGAAGGAAATTTTCTTGGAGGTCAAACTGTAGATGATGACACTAATCATATTCACCTTATCAAGCGAGGTACTATTACCGAAGAGACCAATGACCATGCACACCGATTTAGCTTCGTTGAGGTATATACACAATGACTCGTAAAAAAGTAATAATTCAAGCCCGTGAATTATCGGAAATGGATGTGAATATTATCTCTTTAGTTAAGCGTGGTGCGAATCGTATTCCTTTTCGTATCGTAAAATCTGATGGAGAAACTACCATGAATCTTTCAAATCTTTTTGTCTGGAAACAAGCACCACAACTTCCTGCTGTAGTTGCAGTTGTACTAGCAAAATCTGCTAATCAGGAAGTCTATACCAAAGCCCTTGCTGAAGGTGGCTTTGAAGTTGATCACGTAACAGAAGGGGAGAATGAAACCGTAACCCTGATGTTTACCAAGTCTGATGAAATGACAGATGCCATTGCTCTGAAAATTTCGGATGATGCTGCTCTTATTGTTGTCGGAGTTGAGAAGGGTTTACTATCCTTCCCCGATAGCAATTCGTTTATCGAAAACATTACCAAAGCGGGGTTTGCCCCTTCCTATCATATTGCCAATGAAATTCTGAATGAAACTGTTGGTAATATTATCTTCTCTGAAGGTGACGCTGCTGAAACCAAGGAAGCGGTTTCAAAGGCAATTTCGGATTTCGGCGGGTACATCGAAGCAATCCTTTCTACCATCCCTGTTCAGGCTTTCAAAGCTGAAGAAATTGTAGTGGAAGTTGAAAAGGGTTTGCTGAACAAGCCTACCAAAGCCCCAAAGAAAGCTGCCAAGAAAAAGCCTGCTAAGGATGCGAAGGATGCGGATGCGAAGAAGCAGGAAGATGATGATGAAGAGCAGGATGATGATGCGGCTGATGATGAATCAGGTGCGGAAGATACAGGGAATGACCCTGCTGCTGATGAATCAGGTGATGATGAATCAGGTGATGATGCTGAAGGTTCTGAAGATGAAGGGGCAGATAATGATTCAGAAAAAGTATCAAAAGACCCGAAGGAAGACGATTCTTCCGAAGAAGAAATCCAAGGTAAGGATTCAGATGATGCTATTGCGGCAATGTCTAAATCTTTAACTGGTATTGCGGAAGGTATCGAGGAACTTAAAACTTCCCAGACCGAAGCAATGAAAGACCTTTCTGATCGAATGACTGATCTGGAAGCCAAGGTAAAAAAGACTGATGAAGCCCTAGCGGGTACAACTCATTCTGCGGATACTGATGATAGTGATAATGATGTTGGTGAGCCGAAGAAAAAAGTCGAAGCTGTAAAGTGGGATAACTTGTTGGACTTCGGTGACGTTGAGATTTCCTAAGTCTTTGAATTGTAACTTTTGTAAATTGGAGTATTGAATATGTCTAGCAATAGTAAGATTATCCAGAAAGCGGATATGACTCTGGCAGACTTGGCTTCTGGTGGTCTGTTAAATCCAGAGCAAGCTGCCACTTTCATTCGTAAACTCAGAACCACACCTACCATCCTTAACCAGATGCGTACAATTGTAATGAGTTCCCCCCAACGTAATATTGACAAGATCGGTTTTGGTGATCGAATCCTGATGCCTGCAATTTCGGGTGTCGCATTGGATGAAGATACATCCCCAACTAATCGGCGTAGTAAAGCAACCACTGAGCAAGTACAACTGACTACCAAAGAAGTTATTGCCGAAGTCCGGTTGCCCTACGATGTCATCGAAGACAACATTGAACAGGGTGGTGCAAGCATTAACGCAGACCCAACGGTAACAGGTTCAGGTGTTGTACAAGGTGATTTCAAGGATACCATCATGGACTTAATGGCAGAACGTGTTGCCATTGACCTAGAAGAATTAGCGATTCTGGGTGACACTGGTTCGGGTGATGCGTTCCTTGCACTGTTGGACGGTTTCCTTGTAGCTGCCACTTCGAATGTGGTTGACCAAGGGGGTGCTGTTATTTCACGTACCATGTTCAAGAACGGTATCAAAACTTTGCCTGATCAGTACAAGAACCAACTGGCACAGTTGAAGAATTTTGTTTCTATGGACAACTACACTGAGTATCAGGACACTCGTGCTAACCGTGAAACAAATGGTGGTGATACCGTCAACGATCAGGTAACACCTATCCTTTGGGCTTTGGGAACAAAGGTCGAGGGTGCTGCTGTAATGCCTGCCGTGAACGGGCTGTTCACTAACCCACAAAATATGATGTGGGGTATTCAGCGTCAAATGTCTGTCGAAGTTGACAAGATTATCACTGAGCGCGTTTTTGTTATTGTCATGACCCTGCGAATCGACTTCAAGTACGAAGAAGAAGAAGCTGTGGTTAAGTACATTGACATCGGCTAATCTGAGTTGAAACGGGGGGATTAATTTCCCCCTGATTCAATCCTTTCAACTTAAGAGGAAACAGTTATGGAAATGGGAAGATGCCAAGGTGTGCGCCACACGGTTGACGCTGATGATGTTACTGCGGGTTCAATTGCTATCGAAGCTCAAGACCTTGCCCCAACGGGTGCTACTGCTGTGGTGAGAACTGCTGCGGGTGGTTTGAAAGCGTGGGATGGTTTGTTACTTGTAGCAGGAAACACAGTCACAGTTGACAACTCTGGTTCAGTCGATTGGGCTGATACCGATACGATTGATATAGTAATTCTTTCAGGAGAGTAGTAGCATGAGGTAGACCCTGAAAAATGGGTCTATCTTTTTACTGAGACTGAGAGAGGTTGCTATGTTAGTTCGTTTAACTTTTGTAAAGCGATTTTTAAAAGATAATTTTTTATATCGCAAAGGGCGCATCTATAATGTAGATGAAACAATGGGTATGAATCTCTGTGGTTTGATGAGCAAAGATTTGCCTATGTTCACTATTGTTGCCCCTGATCGTGTGGGGGATTCTCCTGTAGTTAATCTTCAAATTGATGATGAAGTTGAAGACATCCCTGTAGTTCAAAAAAATGTTTCTGTTGTTGACAGTGCTAAGACACGAAAAACTGTGAGTAAAAAAGTTCCCAAAAAAGCCAAGGCAAAAAAGGGTGCAAAAATAAAGCAGACTACGGCAAAAGCTGCTAGTGAAGAATCGAGTAACGTAGTACAGGTTTAACTTTATGACTTTCCCCCTTGCAACAGTTGATGAATTAATTGTTCGGATTAATGCTATTGATGCAACGGATTTAAGACCCCTGCTGTATCAATCTTTAAAGTCTGCGACTATACAACTTAAAGATATTTTTCGGTTGGGGGAACTGGATGCAAAGGTGGGTGTCGTTGAGGATTTTCTGATTGATCGAGATACCGCAGTTCGTAGGGAACGGTATCTCAAATTTCGTGTTACTAATGCTTTCATTAATGATGATACAACCCCTGTGGAAGTTTTGTTTGGAATCACTGAAGATGATCTTGTTAATGCAACTCCTATTGAACCCCAATTTTTGAAAATCAATAAGGAGACAGGAACCATTAAATTTGATGTCACTGGTTTCAATAGTGATTTGATTACGATCAGTAGAAGGATTCCCGATTTCTTTTTTGAATATCTTTTCAGGATTACTTACGATCATGGGTTTGCCACACGGGGAAGCTCAGATGGAAAAAGTTATAGGGGTGTTCCTGATTGGCTATCAGAAGCGGGGCTAATTAAAGGCAGGGAAATATACCAACTAACTAACCCATCCAAAGATGTTCCTGCGGATGCGTTCTCTGGAAATCTGGCTTATCTTGTAGATAACAATATTCGGGTTGCCCCCCTACATCTTGACCCACTAGACCAGTTTTAAAATGGCTGTAAGTATCTTAGCGGAAGGCTTTGAGAAAGTAAAAAAAGACCTTGATAAGTTGAAGTTGGCTACTAATACTGAAGATATTTTAGATACAGCAGCGGCTTTTATACTCAATCAAATTAAGACCAGATTTTTAAGGCAGGAAGCTACTGATGGAAGTACATGGGAAGTTTCCCAAGCTGCCAAGAACAGATCAGCGGGTGCTCTGGGTGGTGGGACTTTATTTGACTCTGGTGACTTATTCAGGAGTATTGAAATAAGCAGGGGCGGGCCCGGAGTTAGGATTATATCCACTGACCTTCCTTATGCTGCACAGCATCAATTTGGTCTTACGGTTGATGGGGTAAAATTTCCAGTAAGAGAATTTCTTGGAATCAGTCCTGATGATGAACAAGGAGTTTTAAATATTATTGAAGATCGTATTCGCATTTCAATAGGAAGATTTTGAAATGACCACTACAACAGAAGATGTCATTACTGCCCTGAAGGAAGACATTGAACTTCAAATAAATACTGTATCTGAGTTGGAAAATAAATCTATCTATGTGTATGACCCTGCCCAATTAAGTTCAGCACATACAAGAATAGCTTTGCCTTGTGTGATTTTTCATTATGCGGGAATGCGACAAGGCATTAAAAAACATGATGTTGTTTTTGATATATATCTTATAGCAAAAGCAGAGTCATTAAATCAAATTAAGGGAACCAAAGTAGTTCCTACTGCAACGGAAATTTTACAAAGATTAAGAAAAGCAATGGCTTGTAATACGGCTGCTACTAAGAGAAATTGGAATCTTGAATCTGAGCAACCTAGTTTTGGGGTAGATGACAAACTAATTTATCGGCAAAGATGGGTGACTGCCTATCAAATAATACTTTGAATTGATGTTAGGTAGTTGTAGGCTCATGATTACTATTGAGGTTTTTTTATGGTTCGTAAAAGAAAGCTTAAAGTGAAGGACTCCGACAATGATACTGCTGTTGTTGTGGTTGAAGAAGATGATACTTCGATTGATCAGCCACAAGACATCGGTACTGTTGTAGTTGCGGCACACGTTCATAAGGGTGTCTTGTATAAATCTGGTGATGTCATTGCATTTGATGACCCTGCTTCGGCACGGAAATTAAGGGCGCGGGGCATTATTTCTTAATTATAGAGGTTTGATAAATGACTAATTCATGTGTAATAAATCAATATTTCTCTGGTCAAGGCTCTGTACTGTTAGCAACTAAAGACCCTGTTACGGGAGAACCAGAGGGTTTTCGTCCTGTCGGTAACGTGTCTGCCTTGACTATCGGTGTAGAGACAACTGTTTTCCAACACAAAGAATCGTGTACGGGAGTGCGGGGCATTGATAAGGAAATCGTGCAAGAAGTTATTGTGACTATCGCAATGACTATGGAATCCATCGATGATGAAAACCTTGCCCTTGCTTTGTACGGTACAACTGCTGAAGTTACTGGTGCTACCGTTTCTGATGAACTGCTTACGGCTCATCATGATCTGTGGTCGAAGCTTGACAATATCAAAGTGACTAATGTTATTGTCGGTGATGATGCCACACCAACTATCACTTACGTTCTTGATACGGACTATGAACTGAATCCAGAAACAGGTTCGATCAGAGTTCTGAGCACTGGTGCAATTACCGATCTTCAAGTTGTCTTTGTCGATTATGATTTCGCAACCTACGATCAAATCGAAGCAATCACTTCTTCTGTTGCCCCTGAGCGTTGGATTCGCTTCGAAGGTCTGAATACTGCTGATGGTGACAACCCTGTAGTAATCGATATTTACAAGGGTTCAATTCAACCACTGGCAGAACTGGCATTGATCAATGAGGAACTTGCCGAAATGGTTGTTGAAGCATCTGCCCTGACTGACCCAACTCGTGTAACGGGTAGTCAGTATTTCACAGTAAGGCAGATTGCCACTAACTAAGTTTGACCTTAGTATCAAATATGGAGAATGATGATTGGGCGTTTTGTGATAGAGTATAGGAATGACCCTACACGCTATACCAGAACGTCCAATTTGCAAAACTTGTGAGACCAATCCTGTAACCCGTAAGGGTTCAAGTGAAAAAGGATTTCCGCTTTGGGCTAACGAGTGTGCAGGATGCCGAAAGAATAGAACGGCACATAGACTTAAGAAGGATGTATGTGAGCTTTGTGGGTTTACTGCGTTGAATAAATGTCAGATGGATTTAGACCATATTGACGGGGATTCAACTAACGATGACCCAAAGAATTTGCAAACTCTATGTTCCAATTGCCACAGGTTAAAGACCTTCTGTAATCGGGATTGGCAATCCTAATGTTTTAAATCACAACGAGACTGAGACCATGTTAAAAGATATTGTTATTCAGACTGAAAAGATCAGTCTGTCAGGGGGGCAATCGTTTGAAGTACAGGGTTTAACCCTGACAAATTTAGGAAATTTAATCGCAGAATACAAAGAACCATTAGAAGCATTGATGGACGCAAAGTTAGACCTAAGCAATGTTGCGGAACAATACCCTGAATTTATGGCTAAGGTTGTTGCTCTTTCTGCGAAGGAACCCGATCAATGGGAAAAAATTGCATCAATGCCTTTCCCTACTCAACTTCTTGCTTTTGAAAAATGTTGGGATTTGACTATACCGGATTATGATGCGCTAAAAAAGTTGATAGAAAGGATACAAGGACTCATCCCGAAATTACAGGGAAGCAAGGTCTTAGAGTAAAGACCAAGAAACAGAAAGACGCTGAAGATGCTGTAAAAGTTTTTGATTGGAAAATATATTATGCAGAAGTGGGTGAGTATCTTCTAGCTCACGGACATCCAAATGCATTAAGTTATACCTTACGTCAAGCAATTACCCTTTTCTTTTTTGCTAACAAAAGAATTAGGGGGGAGAGTCTAGCCCAAATGAATCTAATGCGCGTTGCTTATCATGCAGATGATAAGAACTATAAAAAATCCGTGAAATTATTAGGGTAAAGTAATGGCTTCCAGACTTCAAATTATTATTGATGCCCAGAATTTAGCCACTAAAGAACTGAAAAAAGTTCAAAAGGATTTAGCTAAACTTAATAAAGAGGTACAAAAATTCCAAGGTGGTAAGCCCGGCTCTGGGGGAACTGCTCTTGCCGCAGGTTTTAATAAAGCTTCAAAAGCAGGAAGTGCGCTCACTGGTGTTCTTATAACTCTGGGTGGTATCACTCTATTTCTTGGGGCAATTAAACAGATAGCCCAATTCGAACAGGCTATGCAGAATGTTCGTGCTGTTATTTCTGGTATCACAGAAGATGAATTCCAAGCATTAAATGCTGAGGCCCGAAGGTTGGGTGCAACCACTGTATTTAGTGCGACTGAAGCAGCGGGGGGTTTAGAGTTCTTAGCCCGTGCGGGTTTTGATGCCAATGAATCAATAGCTGCCCTTGAAGGCACATTGAATCTTGCGGCTGCGGGTGGTCTTGGTTTAGCTGAAGCTGCTGACATTGCTTCAAATGTACTCTCTGGTTTTGCTTTAGACACTTCTGAAGCAGGAAGAGTTGCGGATGTTTTAGCGGCTGCTGCTGCAAACTCTAATACCAGTGTTCTACAATTGGGTCAAGCCCTACAATTTGTTGCCCCTGTTGCTGCTGCCTTTGGGGTGACGCTTGAAGATACTTCTGCGGCTCTTGGTATTTTGGGTAATGCGGGTTTGCAAGCATCTACTGCGGGTACTGGATTGCGGAGAGTTCTTGCAGTGTTGGGAACTCGTGCTGATAAAACTACTGCATTGCTTACCAAGTTGGGATTGACATTTGATGATGTTAATCCACAAACCAATTCCCTTGCTGAGATTATTGAAACCCTTTCAGCCACTACTTTAACTGCGGGGGATGCTCTACAAGTATTTGGTCAAAGGGGTGCTCCTGCAATTCTGGCTATTGTATCTCAGAATAAAGACCTGCAAGAATTGAATGTTATTTTAGCATCTGCCCAAGAAGCTTTTGATGGGGCGGGTGAAGCAGCTAGACAAGCAGGGATACGATCTAATTCTTTGATTGGGGAATTGAAAGGTCTGACATCTGCATTTACAGAATTACTTTTACAATCGGGTGACAGTGGGGTTCTTGGTGCATTTCGGAGACTCACTGTAATTATAACGGGAGTGATTCGAACCTTTGCAGGACTGCAAGACCCCCTTGATAAAGATGCAGTTCTATTCAGAACAATAGCGGATGCTGTTGAATCCCTACGATTTATTTTGATTGCATTGGTAGCAGTCAAGGTACTTGGTTTTCTTGGTGGTCTCGTTGCCAGTCTTGCGGGTGTACGAACTGCATTTATAACTGCACGGGCAGGGGTGGTTGGACTCAGGGGGGCATTGATTGGGCTTAGAGCAGTTGCCCTTTTAGCCCTTGGCCCGTTAGGTTGGATTATTGGAATTGGCTTAGCCCTTGCTGCTTTTGTTGCTACTGATGCAAAAGATACTGTTGATATTTTAAAGGAGATTGAACAAGCAATACGGGATGTCGATGAAACTGTAGAAGGATTTAGGGCGGCTGATATTCAAGTACGGACTATCCAAGCTGAACAGAGATTAGAAGCCCTCAGAGAAGTGGCTCAAGCTGCGGGTGATGCAATTGGTGAAGCTGCCAGTGTTCAACAGGGGGCAGCATTTGATGAATTGGATATTCCTGCCCCCCGTTCTGATATTGATGTAGGAGCACAGCAAGCGATTTTAGCTGAAGCGAATGCTGAGATTGCTATTGAGGAAGCCAAGCTTAAAAGACTTGAAGAATTAAGACTTGCTGCTCTGGGTAGGGAAGCCAAAGAAGCTGAAAAAAATAAAGATGATCTTGCCAAGTTGTTAGCCAAACAAACAGCAGCGGAACTTGATGCTATTAATGCCAAGAAAAATCTTGATGAAGCTGCGGCGTTGGCTTCATTGGAACTTGCCAAGAGCACAGCAGATGAAATTCAAAAATTAGAAAAGGCTATATTAGATAAGTCACTTGCTGAAAGAAAAATCTCAGTTAAGGTATATTATGAAGGACTATTAGCTTTAGCCCTGACAAATCTTGATGCTGAAATTGCTATTGCTCAGCAAAAACGTGATGCCCAAGTTGAAATTAATACTCAAGCTGCTGAGGAATTAGCGCGGTCTGCAACTATTGCAGGATTAGAAGCCAACTCAGAAAACGAATTAAGAGCTATTGAAGCTGCTTTTGCAGCACAAGCATTAACACAAGAGTTGAATCAGGAAAAGGAATTACTTTCTTCTACCAATCATTTAATAGAATTGGGATTGCGGAGAGAACAACTTATTGCCCAAAATGCTGCGGCTTCTACCAAAGCAATAATAGCAGCGGGTACAAAGGCAGAAGCAGCACAGAAAAAAATTGATGATAAAGCACTGAAAGATCAGAAAGACTTATTTGCTAAACGGAAAGAAGCAATAGACTTTGCACGGGAACAAGAAATTGCGGGTGCAGAAAGGAGAGTAGAAACAGGTGAAGATTCTCAATTTGAATTGGGGGCTAATATTTTTGCTGCCAATCAACAAGCTATTGAAGACCTAACTTTATTGAATGAGGCTCAAATTAAATTTAATGAAACTGCCAAAGATGAAGGGGTAGCTTTAAGCATTCGTAATATTAAGGTAGAAATTGATGAACTTGGACAGGTAGGTAATGTTGTTTTTGAGAAATTAAAAACTAGTGCAGTCGAGGGTTTAACGGCTGCTTTTGGTTCTATTATCGATGGAACTAAATCTGCTAAGGACGCTTTTGCTGATTTTGCCAGAAGTTTTCTTGCCCAGATTGCCCAGATGATTATTCAGACTTTGATACTTAAGGCTATCAATGCTGCTTTTGGCACCCCCACTCTAGCTAGTGGTGGGCCCGGTGGTGGTGCGGGTGGTGGTCTGTTTCAAGTCAAAAATGGAATGCTTGGTTTTGCGGGTGGTGGTAGAGTTCACGGAGGGGGAAGTTCAAAATCAGATTCTATCCCTGCAAGATTAAGTGATGGGGAATATGTCCATAATGCTGCGGCTGTACAAAAATACGGTTTGAATTTTATGGAAGCAATTAATAGATTGAAGTTGGATGTCAATACAAAAGGACTTCCAAATTTTGCAATTACCAGACCCCGCAGAATGAACTTTGCGGAAGGTGGTATTGTTAGTTCGGGTTCCCAAACTGTTGAATCTTCTGCCCAAGTATCTTCACTACGAATAATTAATGTTGATGGTGGTATGGAAGCTGCAAAAGAATTTGCGGTTAGTTCTGAAAATGAAGAAGTGATTATGAATATCATGCGAAGAAATAATACACAAGTTAGACAATATTTGAGGTAGTACCGAAATGCCAAACGTACAAAACATATTAGCCAACGATCACAAGGACTTGATGAACAGGGTTCGCCAGTTCATAACAGGCTATGGAACTTTTCCTACGCCGGGATTTGCGGGGGTAGGTGATGGAACCATAAGTGATGTGGCTTCTCCCCCACCTTCATTATCTGAGACTTGGACAATTCTATGTACGCTAGGGGGTGGCACAGGTGTTGGTATATTTTCGGTTACTGGTTCTGTATCTGGTGCTCAAGCTGATGCGACTGTAGGTGAGTTCTACGATGGTGCGGGTGGACTGTTTGAATTTCTGATAAAGGATGGGCCTATTGATTTTGTGATAGCTGATGTGTTCACTGTGGTTATTACCGTAGGGGATATGATCGGGCAAGAGTGGTTTCAAGATAGGTGGATTCCTGCCCCAAATGATATTCTTACAGGAACCAATTTCGACATCCCAACAAACATATTTAATGGTCTTTCAACTTCAACTACTACCGCAGTAAGGGCAGGACAGACTACCGCAATAGCTCAAGCTCAATTTGATGATGCTGTTGAATTTGATCAGTACACGATAAGCCCTCAAGGTGGTGGATTTGTCTTAGCCAATACTCCGCAGGATTGGACATTTGAATGGTCTGATGATCTGTCAGGGCCGTGGACTATTGAAGATACTCAGGTAGGTGTTGTTGCGTGGGTAAGTGGCGTACCACAGAGCTTTGCCTTGACTTCCCCCGGTAGGCATTTCAATTGGCGTTTGGTTATTACAGATAACAATGGTGGAGTTGATGTTGATCTAGGATTTTTGGAAGCACGGGTAACAGGGGATTTAGATAGTTTCTTAGCTGAAGGTCAACTTCTTGTTACTGGTCAAGGACTTGCTGCGGCTGATGTTATTCCTGTGGGCATGGCAATTACGGAAGACCCATTTGTTCCATATTTTAATTGGAGATTGCAGGGAGCAATAGCATTTGATGATAGTGCTGACTTTCAGAATCAACCGGGGGGAAGCCCTCAGAGTGGTGGTGCTTTTTATGTACTAGATGATGGTCTTGTCACATACTGGATTATTGCTACAGGCAGATATTTTATTGTAGTGACCAAGATAGGCTCGATCTATACATCAATGATGATGGGTTTTCATTTGCCTTATGGTGTTCCTTCTGAGTATGGATTCCCGCTGGTAATTGCGGGTAGTGGGCGTAATTTAACTGGCAACCCGTTTCATTTCACTCTGGTAGATAACCGTTTGAGGATGTTTGCAAATCCGGGTGCTAATGCTATGTTGATTCGTGACCCCGGTGGGGCATGGCTCTTTTTTACAAACTTTTTAAATTCTGGAACAAACGATTTTCAAGCTACTTTTAGGGTGATTGCACCTTATGCGGGTAATAACACCAATCAGACTAATCTTATGATGGATAAAGTTGTTGAGGCTATTGATGGTTCGTATCCATTGACCCCGCTTGTCATCTCTGAGTTTGAAAAGGAAGTGGGGGAAGTGGGGAAGAATGGGAATGCGTATGGCGAACTGGATGGTGTGTTTCATATATCTGGTTCAAATCAAACATCAGAAAATACGCTAACGATTGGGGGTGATGACTATATTGTTTTCCAAGACGTTTATCGATTAGCGTTCCACAATTTTATGGCAATTAGGTTAGACACATGAGTTACGAAACAGGTACGGCACTTAACGTTGATGATCTGCTTGGAAAGCTGAGTGTATTTGCTCAGGCAAATGGTTGGACAGAAAATAAGATTGTTGCAGGTAGTGGCAATGGGTCAAGCTCAGAATTGTATTTATCTAAGGGTATTACTTTTGTTATTTTCGATGCCCAATTAACTACGGGCAATAATCTTTATCATGGTGTTAGCCAACCATTAGATCATCCCCACATTGATATTTATGTGGCAACTGGTTTTGATGGTGGACAATCCGCAGCAGGTCAACCCGGAACTTCGGATTTCAAAGAAGTAAATTGGCTGCTACCAAATTTTACTGCCTACCATTTTTTCACTGACCCGACTAAAGAATATTTGCATATTGTGGTGGAAGTTATTGCTAATGAGTTCAGGCATATTCATGTTGGATTACTGGAAAAGATCGGTGCATACGATGGTGGGCAATATAATCAAAGTACCCGCCCTGATCAGAGTATTAATAATATAGATGAACCTGTAGACTTTCAGCACAGTTATCCTTGGACTAAGATAGGTAACAGTACAGGTAGCCATCAACTTATTCGCGTCAATATTGACGGAGTTGATTGGAAGTCAAGTCGATTCCAAGATACTACTCAAGCATGGACTCCTCCTTTGAGAATGTTAGCACAGGGCGAAGTGTTAGATAACCACTTTGATATGAAATTGTTTGATCAGGGGGATACCCAACCGAATCAGTTTAATTCAACAGTTGTCTTGTTCCCTATGCCTTGTTTTGTTTCTAGGAGTGCTACACAACGCTCACCCATAGGTAAGCCTTTTGATCTTAGAATGGCAAATATACAAAATATTACCCCGAGTTCATCTATTTTCTTTGGCGGGGATGAATGGCTAATCTTTCCGTTCGTTCAAAAGAAAGAACCTGCACAATTGGATGAATTGCCAAATTCAGGTTGGTTAGCGTTTGCCTATCTTAAGGTTCCATAATGGTTGATGTTGTACTCGACTCACCGATCTTCGAAAATCCATTTGCAGGTAATCAGGCAACGCTGCTCAGTGGACAGGATGCTTTTCCTACCCCGATCTTTCTTGCAGATGAAGATATTTTTGGTGATTTAATTGATAACAGACCAGTAGAGTTAGCTTTTGTACTTGTTGATGGGCAACTTTGCCCGATGTTTGTTGTAGATTTTTATGAGCGAGTTCATATAACTCCAAGTGTGATTGCGTTGGGTAATCTGGTGAGCGCACAGATTAGGACGTTTGAAGTATGGAACGCATTTTTTACCAGTAACAATAATATTAGTTTGGTTGCTACGGGAGATACGACAGGTGTTATTCTGACTGAACCTGCTATACCCCCGACTTTATATGCCGCGCTAGAATCCAGAGAGTATCAAATTAGTGTGGGTCTGACTGGCCCTCCTGCAATTGATATTCTTTATACGTGGGTTTTCGATACAGAGACACGGACGCTTGAACTGACTGGTAACAGGGTAATAATATTCGCATTCTCTCCTGATTGGTCTGATGATGTAATTGAAAGATATGAATGGGCTACCCAGATAATTGAAGCTGATGATGGGGGAGAAAGAAGAAATAGGCTGAGAACTAATCCGCGCAGAAGTTTAGAGTACAGAGTTTTAGTTACTTCCGATGATAAGCGGTGGCTTGAAACGTATCTTTGGGATTGGAAAGCAAGATTATTTTCTGTTCCGATCTGGACTGATTGCGTACTTACAACTTCTGATACGCCGATAGGGGATTTGGTAATCGATGTTGTGACTACAGATTTCACATCATTCAAGGTTGATGGTGTAGCAATATTTGTTATCGATCAGAGAGATGTTGAGGCTGTAGAGATATTGAGCATTTCACCAACAGCATTGACACTTATAAGACCGACACTGAAAGCATGGCCTTCAGGTACTAGGATTTATCCTGCATTGACAGGCAGGTTGACCGAAGACCAGCAGCTAGTGCAACCAACTGATGACATAGATTTTGCTAGTTTTAAATTTCAATTTGTGGACAACGAAGCTATCGATGCTGTTGATGCCCCTGTTCAATATACTGATACTGATGGAAGCCCCTCATTTGTTCTTGAACGTGTACCGAATAGGGCAACGGACTTATCTTTAACTTACCAGTCTAAATATGGGATTGTAGACTTCGGAATAAATGTACCCTTTGTAGATGACCGTTCAGGATTTCCTGATGTAATACACAAGTTTGATTTTGCTGAAGAAGGTAGAGAAAATATTTGGTTTTGGAAGGAATGGTTACATGCACGGGCGGGTAAATGGTCATCATTTTGGATTGCCTCACAGTCTTCAGATTTCTTTCCGTTGAAAGAAATTGCTAGTACAGATGTTAGCATCACTGTTACAGATTATGAGTACAGGAATTTTTATAACTTTGCTCAAGGCAAACGAGATATGGCAATATTTAGTAAGGATGGTCAGGTGTTTTACAGAAGAATCACATCAGCAGTTTCAACGACTCCCGGCGAAGAGATAATTGGGATGGATGCGCCGTTAGGTGTAGATATTTCGTTAAATCAGATTAAGATAATTTCATTTTTACATCCGACTAGGTTGGATGTTGACGGGATAGAATTTTCTTGGAGCCATACTGAAATGATGAGAATTTCATTTGCTACTAGGGTGTTAGGAAGATGACTTTTGAAACATTTGAAGAAGGGTTTGGTTATCCAATTGAGTTATATCAATTTCAGTTGACTGTTAATCAGGCATTCTTTCTGACTTCGCATGACTCTGAGATAGTATTCAATTCACAAACGTATATCCCACATCAGATGCAAAGGGCGGCTGTGGAACAAAACACGGAAATTGAAAGACAAGAAATAAAGATAGATATTCAGAGGGACGCTGAAGTATTAGAAAGCTTTGTTGGATTTCCACCTACTCAGATTATGACTTTGACAATATTCAGGAGTCATCTGAATGACCCTGCTGATGAATTTGTAGTGGTCTGGAAAGGCAGGGTATTGACTGTTGAATGGTCTGGTTCCCAAGCGTCAATGTCGTGTGAGCCTGTCTTCACTAGTTTGAAAAGACCCGGCTTGCGTAGAAAGTATTCAGCGCAATGCCCTCATATCCATTACGGTCTTGAATGCAAAGTAGATAACTTAGCATTTCGGACAATTGGAACCATATCGGCAATTGCAGGAAATATTGTTTCTGCTCCTGAATGGGCGGCAACAGGGGCAGAGTTTTATGATGGTGGGTATCTTCAGTTTGATCTTATACATTTTAGAACAGTATTGAATGATGATGGGGCAGGTAATATAACTCTTGTGACTCCATTTCCAGTTGAATTAGAAGTTGGTAATGTGGTCGATGCGTTCCCCGGATGCAGACATGATTTAGAAGACTGTAAAGACAGGTATGACAACGTGAATAATTATGGGGGATTTCCGTTTAGCCCCGATCATAATCCGTTTGGCGGCAAGACACTTTATTAGGAGATTAAAAATGAAAAAGAAGTCTGTATATTTTTTTCCAACGGTGATAGTTGGTTTTATTATAGCAATGATGCTTCTTGTGTTGGTACAAGGTTGTGCATTTTCTTCATCATTTGCCCCTGCTGAACCAACAGTAGCAGTAAAGATTTATAAACATATTGAATCCGGCAATCTCATTTATTGTGAGACCGGGACTCTGACTGATGAGTTTCACACGTATCAAGGTGAAGGTGTCATTGCCGAAAGTAAAGCAGTTGCTTGCTAGTAAAAATAATTGTGAGTGATACTAAGATCAAAAATAGGTAAATAGATATGTGGGTACAAATAGCAATAATGGTTTTGTCGGCGGTTATCAGTTACATGCTTGCGCCAAAACCACCCGTGCCAAAAGCAGCAGCATTGGGAGATTTCCAAGTGCCGACTGCTGAACAAGATAGGGCTATACCTGTGATATTTGGGAGAGTAAAAGTAACTGGCCCGAATGTGGTTTGGTATGGTGATTTGTTTACCATAGCGATTAAAGGTAAGGGCAAAAAGTAATGCAAGTTTATGCGAGTGTAAAATACTGTCGGGTGTTGGGGTATTGCTTGCATGGAGTAAAGCGTTGGTGTACCCGTTACGATATTGATTTTAAAAAATTAGTCAGAGGGGAAATGCCAGTAGAAGAACTGGAAGCCACTGGTGATGCTATGGGTAAGCATGTTGCAGCCCTAGCAAGGGAGGTCGCTAATGGGAGGTAAAAGTGGTGGCATAATAGGGTACAGGTACTATCTTGGTTTACACATGGTTATCTGTTATGGCCCTGTGGATGAAATTCACCAAATTCGTGTGGGTGATCGACTGGCGTATGATGCGGGTGGTGATGACCCCACATTAACTTCATCACAAGTTATCAATATCAATAAGCCTGACTTGTTCGGTGGAGTGGATAGGGAAGGTGGAGTGGGTGGAGTTGCACAAGGAGGTAAGGTTAGCACTAGTGGTCTCTTTGCTGAACTTATAAATCAAATCGCTATTGGTGGAACAGTCGAAGTTGCCTTTGGGGAAAGCACACAGATAGCAAGTACATATCTTGAGTCTAGGCTTACTGGTAATGTACCTGCCTATAGGGGTGTACTAGGTTTCATTTTTAATGCGTTTTATATTGGGAACAATCCGTATATAAAAAATTGGGAATTTGAGGTATCGAGATACCCCGATCTTGCATTGAATCCTGCTACCAAAAAAATAGGTACAGATGCAAATCCTGCCAATATGTTGCTTGATTTGTTGACTAATGTTGATTGGGGTATGGGTTATCTCACTGCGGATATTGACTTAACAAGTTTCACTGATGCTGCGATTACTTTGCATGGTGAGGACTTCGGCTTGTCGATGATATGGACAGCCTCAGATACTATTGAGAATTTTGTAAGTAGCATCTTGGAGCACATCAATGGTTCGTTATACATAGACTTAGCTTCTGGTAAGTTTGTATTGCGATTGATTCGTGATGATTACGTTCCTGCATCATTGCAATTATTTGATGAAAGTAATGTAGTAGATTTGCAGAGCTTTTCACGGAGAGGGTGGGGGGAAACCGTTAATGAAATAACAGTTGTGTATCACGATGGGGAGACCAATAAAGATGTGCCTATCACTGTTCAGGATATGGCAAATATTCAGATTCAGGGAACCACAATTAATACGACAAGACAGTACCCCGGCGTTTCAAATGCAGACCAAGCTATGTTTCTAGCGTTGCGGGATTTAAGAACACTGTCTACGCCATTGGCTAAAGTTAAATTCAAGGTGAATAGGGATGCATGGGATATAGCCCCCGGTGATGTGTTCAGATTGTCTTGGGTTGCTTTCGGTATTGTTGATGTGGTGTTCAGGGTCGGTGCTGTGAATTACGGTAATTTGAAAGATGGGCATATCATAATTGATGCCATAGAAGATGTTTTTGGATTGCCTTCTTCAAGTTATGCGAAGCCTCAGTTAAGTGGGTGGGTTGAACCTAGTGGCCCACCGCAAGATGCGCCTTTTCAGTTCGTTGAAGATGCTACGTTCTACGATATTATTCAGCAGATCGGTGAAGATGATGCTGCCAATGTAGCGATTGATCAGGCATTCATAAAAGCCTATGCATCAAAGCCAACTTCAGATCATTATAGTTTTCAGTTGCACATTTCGCCTGATGAAACTTTAGCCTTGTATGTCCAAGAAGGTTCAGGGGAATTTGCCCCTAGCGCGACACTTGTTGCTGAGATGATAGGCGCGGCACAAACGACTTTTGTTTATGAAGGTGATCTTGGGGTTGAATTTCTGCCGTTATTGGAGTGGATTCAAATCGAAGATGAGTTAATGGAATTATTCGATCACGATATAGTAAACAAAACTATGATTGTAAATCGGGGTTTGGTTGATACTGTTCCTGCTCCCCATGTAATCGGCTCTAGGTTTTTTGGTAATCAAAGCAACAGGGCTTTCAGTGGGGTTCAATACACTGATGGAGAACAGGTGGACGTTAAGATACTGACTTCTAGTGGGCAAGGTTTGTTGGCTTTACTTGATGCAACCACGAATATCCATGTTGTAACTAATCGAAAAGATAAACCGTACCCCCCTGCAAATCTTCAGTTGGATAATTTACCTGCTTATGTTCCTGTTGGAATGACATTGGGTGATCTGGATATTACGTGGGAACACAGAGACAGGACACAGCAAACAGCTACCGCACATATTCCGCAAGTATTCGGTGACATAGGCCCTGAAGTTGGAACCACATATACGTTGAGACTGTATGATGAAACCAATACGCTTGTAAGAACAGAGACTTTGATTGCGGGAACAGTCTTTGTTTGGGTTGATGAAACAGCAGATAGTGGTTTGGTGGATAGGGTAAATAACAATTTACGACTTGAATTGGAAGCCAACAATAGTGTGACTGGTTTGACAAGTTTTCAAACCCATAATTATGCTTTTAAACGTGCCGACTACGGCTACAGCTACGGCGAATTTTACGGAGGTTTTGTGTAATGGTAACTTTAGTAGGCCCGAATGAGGGTATCAGTTACAACTTTGATTTGGGTACATTCTGGAAAACAGAAAATGATCTGACTCTTAAATTGATAGATGGGATTCTTCATCTTGGAGTCATCGATAAAGATTTGCCCACTCAACCGGGAAGCCCTACAAATGGAGACAGGTATATATTACCTGCGGGTGCTACAGGTGCAGCATGGGCAGGACACGATACTGAAATTGCAATCTTTATTAATAACATTTGGGAATTCCATGTTCCAAAATTAGCGTGGTTAGCATTCGTTCAGGATGAAGAGCTTGTTTATTTTTGGAATGCTACAGCTTGGATACTCCTTAATACCCCTGCAAGTATCAGTAATGTGGTTACAGCACTGCCGGGAAGTGGAACCTTGACTATGGATTTAAGTACGGGGGTTCGTAACTTTGCAACCATATTGACGGGGGCTGCTACGTTAGCATTTTCAAATGTTCCTGCGGGTGTTCAAACTGAAATCTCTGTGAAGGTAGTTCAGGATGGTGTGGGGGGTCATGTTCTGACTTTACCTGCGGGTGCAATTTATGCGGGGGGTGTAACTCCTACCCCAAGTGTTGCTTCTAATACTAGAGACCGTTATTTATTTCTTCATGATGAAAATGGAATACTTGAAGGTAACATAGTGGGTCAATTATATGCCTAGAAGATTAACATTAGGTGCAGCGGGGCATAATTTTCTAGACCCCCCACCATTAGACCCGCCCGGCCCTGCAACTCGTGCTGCTGTGCTGTCTGGTTTGGTGGGTCTTGATTTTGTTCATCAGTATTTGTTTGAAGGTGGAGACCCTGACTACTTTCTTGATGAAGAAGGGTCTAGGGATTTGACATCTATTGCAGGGAATCCGACTTTTGGTGGTGCTCAGTTAAGTAAGACTTCGGTGGATTCAATCAATTGCGGGAATACAACTCAATGTCTTTTTGCATATGATTTTATTGTGCCGCTTACTATATTCGCGTGGGAACTTTGGTATCGACAACCTGATCTGGGACATGATCGATGTGTGCTGACTGGTGCTCCGCTTAACTCCAATATCAATATGGGCAGAGCAAATAATACGTTCCGTTATCCTATGTTCAGAAATGATTCTAATGGGGCTGTAGGTTGGGAATCAGAAGTTGATTTGTACGGTGATAATAAAATTCATCAGTTGATTGAAGCCCACGAACCTGCAACGCGCCCGAACTATGTTGTGTACATTGATGGGATGCCTGTTGCTTCAGGTACGAATGCGGGGGCATTAAATGATGGGTCAAGCGGCTCTCAAGGTGGTTGGTCTAGTGGTCAGAAAGGGCCATCTTTCAATGGTCGTAATGTTGGCTTAACTAATGCGGAAAGAAGCGGTGCAGATTTTGGGTCATTCCATTTTTATAACGGTGGGGCAGAATTAACACAACTTGCAGTTAGACAATTATATGAAGGAACTGCATTATCAGGGCAGGATATGTTGACTAGTCCAAGATGGTTCATACTGGATAGTGTGAACTGTACGGTTAGTGCTGCCCCCGCTAAAGATTTAACTTGTGGGGATGTGACTGATAATACAGGTGGTCGATCTGGGGCGATTCCTAGAAATGGCAAAGTGTATTTTGAAGTTGAGATTATCGCTGAAGGTGATGATACTGCTTCGAATCTACTTGGACTGCGAAGATTGGCAGAGGGTGGGAATGTAGGTTTTACTCCAAGCTTACCAGACTTTGAATATCATACTGATGGTGCGGGTGATGTGGTGGATGGACAAGGCACTACGCTTGGAATCACGGGAACACTTGGTACTGCTGCCACTGCCAGAATTTTTCAGTTTGCTATTGATTGGGACACTGGTGATTGGTGGATGGGAACTGACAATACTGTTTTTGCGGGTGTCGGTGGTGTCGGCAATCCTTCTACTGGTGCTAATCCATTAACTACTTTGGACATTCGTTATAATTGGGCAGTCATTGATAGGGTCAACGGTGCAAATGGAAATGGGGTTGTCAGGTTAATAACTGCTGATGCCGATCTGAATTTTGCTAAACCCACAAGTTATGTAGCGTGGGAAGATGCAGTTTAAAATGAGGAAATAATATGCAAGTAATAGATTCAACACTGCAAGGTTGGTTAGACAATGGCGATTTCTGTCAATGTTGTCAAAGAATGATGCCTGAAGATGAAGCTACAGGTGCGCCTTTGAATGAGAATCAAAAAATAGGTGACGGTTTGGGTAGTCCGGTAAGTTGTGTAAGGTGTATTGATTTGAGTGTGCCTATTATTGAAGGTTACACTCCAATTTAATAGTAGAAAACGAGATGAGACTTTTAATATTCATGAGGAATGAAAATGAAGATTTTACTCTTGGCACTTATGCTAATGTTTTCTACCGCTATTTTTGCGAGTGGTGAGCATCATCATCACAACGGCGAAGATGGAAAGGATGGGGTTGATGGGATTGATGGTATTGATGGGGCTGATGGTATCTCTGGTCTTAATGGTATCAATGGTTTTGATGGTACTGATGGACTCGATTCATCCGATCTTAATATCGCTATAGCTTCTTCAATTGCTTTATCAAATATTGACTTCAGTTCTTCTACTCAGCAGTGGCAGATTGGAATAGCTGCGGGAACTTATGATGGTGAGCAAGCTATTGCATTTGGTGCAGGTAAGCTTGTTGCAAAATACGATATGCTTTTTAAGGTTAGTGGGACTGCTGCCAATAGTGAACTTGGTTTAGGTGTTGGTCTGGTGTGGAAGATTAAGTAATGGACGATGACATTACAGAACGGGCTAAAGAACATCATGAAGCCCACATGGAAATCCCAGACCCTACACCTTTTGAACGTATAATTTCTTGGGTGAAAATTGCCTTTGCTACCAAGAAAGTAATCATGTTGGTGTGGGCTTTCTTTTTCAGTGTGGCAGGGGTTGCAGTCAAAGGGAACATTGATGAAATTAATCCGTGGAAGGAAGCTGCTATTGGAGTGGGCTTGATTGATGCAGACCCTATAGATGAAAAGCTTAGCCCCCAAGATGTTGCAAAAGAAGAGGCACTTAATCAGCTTCGGGCAAATATGGTGAATCTGGAAGGCAAGTTAGAAGCTATGCAGGAAGCCTCAGATGCCCCTGTAAGCTACGATCTACCAGAACACACACATCCACCCCCCGATTTAGCTCATGAGCACACTGAATATGCCCTGAAGACCCACACACACGTATTTGAAGTAAGGGAACATACACATCCTGACTCTTCGCGGGTTGTTCTGGCTTCTGAGGTTCAATCTATTCTGGAATCTGAGGTTAAAAGGGTGTTTCAAATAGAACTGAAAGATCATATAAATTTGCTTCATTGATTTGACCTTAGTATCAATCGGCTATAGCGCAAAGCGTTAGGAGGTTTTACACTTGAATTTATTAATTTGGTTGGCTGAGATGAGAACTTTAGTTTTAGAAATCAAAGATATAGCTTTGGCTGCTTACATGAAAATGAGTGGTTGTGAGTTTATAGCTTTTGATGGGTCAAAATTTAAGTTAAAAAACCCAAGTGAAAAATCGATTGATGATTGGTCTCTTGAATACACTAATTCTTGTTGCTGCTCACATGATAATCAATTACTACAGTTGAGAAATCTGGTGCGTAGACACAACAACTATAGTTGAGGGGTTGTAATCATGGCAGCAGGAACACTCGATATAGTTATTGAACAGGGCGCAACATTTCAAAAGAAATTAACGTGGGCAGATGACATTGATTTTCCTGCTTCGGGAAATCCTATTGACATAACAGGGTACACAGCACGGATGCATTTGAGAGAAGAAAAGGATAGCCCAGACCCACCAATTATAGCACTGACTGATAGTAATGGTCGAATAACTATCGGGGGTGCAAACGGAGAAATTGATTTATTTATTGACGATGCCGACACGGAAGCATTAACAATTGAATCTGGATTTTATGATCTGGAAGTTGAATCTCCTGCGGGTATTGTGACCCGATTAATTGAAGGCACTTTTCAATTATCTACTGAGGTTACTAGGTGAGTGAAAATAGTTGCATCCTTGTTAAAGAAATTGACTGTGACAATGTAGTTCTTGTTGAGGAAATTAAAACTGCTGTCATTGTTCAACCTGATACGGATGTTGTCATTGTCGCATGTGAGCAAGGGCCAGCAGGACAGGATGGACAGGATGGACAGGATGGACAGGATGGACAGGATGGACAAGATGGTTTTGGTATTCTTCAGATTGATACTGGGCCTGTTGCCCCGGCTGCAACACAGGTTGCCGATTCGGTAGCTGTTGCAACTTTTCGAAGTGTGAAATGGTTGGTGACTTTAAAGGATTCAGTAGGTGGGCTTTTTAAATTCTATGAAGTGATTGCGATACATGATGATACAACTTCAAAGCATTCAGTTTATGGGTTGATTGGCGATACAATTTCGGTTGTAAATAATGTGGATATACTAGCAGGATTTATCCGATTGAATATCACAAACAATAGTGCTAACACTATTGATATTAGCGTGATGAGAATCACCACAACAGTATGATGAGATGAGACTTTTTAATACACTTGGAGCAATCTGATGACACAAGCATTTTTTGATATTGAAAAAGGTTTGCAACTTGATAGTACCAGTGTCTATCTAACTGGCTCTGGGGTTCCGGGGGCGAGTGCTGACACTGATGCTGTAGTTGTAGGTTCCCATTATACTGATACTGCTGATGGTGCTGTCTTTGCCAAAGTAACAGTAGGAGCAGGTACAGACAAATGGAAGAAGTTAGCAACGGAGGATTTTGCAAGTCAACAATCTGGAATTGATTGGAAGGATTCGGCTAGGTTAGCTACTGATGCCCCATTACCTGCCTATACCCAAGCGGGTGCAGGAGTCGGCGCAACGCTGACAGCAGATGCAAATGGAATATTGACTGTTGATGGTGTGGCAATGGTTCTTGGTGACGATGTTCTTGTCAAGGATGAAGCGGGTGCGCCGGGTGATTCCGATCATGGTCTGTATGATTTGACCACAGAAGGTACTGCGGGTGTGCCATTTGTCCTGACTCGTAGAACTGATGCGGATGATGATTCGGATGTTACCGCTTCCCTTCAGGTTGGTATTGAAGAAGGTACGGTAAACGATGATACCTATTGGGCGTTGACTACCAACAACCCAATTGTTGTTGATACCACACTTCTGAATTTTGCCAAGATTTCAGATGCGGCTACTCAGGCTGAACTTGGTTTCATTCGTACCTTCATTGGTAAGTCTGCGGCTGGTGCTGAAACCCCAACGTACAGTTCTACGAATTTTGTAGTTGATACGACCAGCCTTGAAACCGCAATTGGTGCATTGGACTCCCAGCTTGGTACTACTCAGAGTGATCTGGATACGGCTGAACTGGACATTCTGAAAGGGCGTACTGAAGCAAGTGCAAGCAATGTCACAGCCCAAACAGTTATTGATACTGTGTTGGTTGATGATGTATCACTTGTTAAGTGGAGCGTTATGGTAGAAGGAAATCTTCTGGCTGATGCTGCCTTGAAACGGGCTGTGGAAATATTTGCTACCCATGATGGACACATTAATGGTGCGGGTGCTGATGCAACTGACTCTGATTTCACGGTATATGCCAAGCTGAAGATGGGCAATATCGTTGGTCTGATATTTACCATTGATGTATCCGGTGCGGGTGTTGCTCAGGTGATGCGCCTTCTGGTTACTTCAACAACTGCGGTTGATGTTCGCTCAGTCAGAGAAGTAATTCTTACTGCCTAAGAGGTAGCTTAACGTGTCTGTTGAAAAGGCATTTGAAGTCCCGTCCATTGTCATTAACGACTTGGGCGGGATTCTTTCGGGTACTGCTGACCCTTCATCCCCCGGCTTAAATGCCCCTATTGGCTCGATATATATGCGGGACAATGGGGGTGTGGGTGAGCACTGGAAAAAGACTGGTGCTGCTGATACTTCTTGGAATTTACAAGAAGATAGTGGTGGTGCGGGTGGTGGCTTTCAGGGATTTGGTCTGTGGCGTTATCGAACCGATATAACTAATAATCCATCAGCAGGAAGATTACAGTTTAATAATGTAACCGTTGATAGTGCAACGGAACTGTATGTAAATGTTACAAATGATGGCGGCACGGATATGACCGTGTTCCTGACTCTGCTGATTGAAGATGATTTGATCTTTATTCAAAACCAGTCTGATTCGAGTCAGTTCGTAGTTGTTAGGATTGGTGGTACGCCAGTTCTCGCCAGTGGTGTGTTTACGTTCCCGATTGGTTCTGTTGAGTCACAAGGCGCGGCTATGGCTAACAATCAAAGTGTTGCTTTGTTGGGGAGTCATTCTGGTGGAGGGGGTGGGTCAACTGTTGAATTAGACTTTGCTATTGTTGAAAGACTAGCTGCGTTCTCTATACCTGTTTTTCCTCTAACTCTAGTACCGATGGATAATGTTGATCAGGAAACGAATACCGCAGTTATTGAGGCTGATACTGGTAATAATAATCGGTTGATCTTGCATGAGATTGGAACTTATCTTGTAGGGTACTCAGCTTCGATTGATAAGCCTGACCCCGCTAGTAATGCAGAGGTAGTTTCTCAGTTACAGTTGAATGGGGTTGTTATAACCGGAACGCATAATGAAACCAGTGTCTTTCAGGACACTTCTATTGTAGGTGATCTTCACGAAGATACGATGCATGGAGTTTCGGTTATCAGGACAACATCGGTAGATCAGTTTATTGAGCTTTTTGTAGCGCACCTTGAAAGTGGCGGGACTCCAAACCCACTCTTAGAAAGCGGGCCAACAGGTGAAGCTACTAGTATGTGGGCAATTCGCCTCAAGGGAACCAAAGGTACTGATGGTACTGATGGTACTGATGGCGCACAAGGCGTACCGGGTTCAGGTACTACACTTAATATTCAGGATGAAGGCGTTGCACTTCCCAATAGTCCACACGATGCGGTTAATTTCATAGGTGCGGGAGTTGTTGCCAGTGATGCCGGGGGTGGTGTTGCTGATGTCACAATTCCCGGTGGTGGTGTTTCAACATTTCAGGCAACTGCTTTGGGTTCAACGACCACGACCAGCGGAACCGATGTCCTTGTTCCCGGTATGTCGTTAATTCCCGGCCCCGGCGATTTTGTTGTTATGTTTAATACTTCGTGGGAAAACAGTTCTGCTGATGATATGTTCGTGTCGATTTATGTTAATGGTGTTCAGGTGGCGGCTAGTGAACGGATAAATGAAATGGAAAGTTCAATAGTTGATGCTGAATTAACTGCTGCGACTCATGCTTTCGTGCAGGGTGTTCTGGCAGGGGAGGTTATTGATATTAGATTCAGAAATACAGGTGGGACTTTGACTATGCTTAACCGAACTTTGATTTTATTGAAGGTGGCGTAATGAGTTGGGAACAGATAAACGTACTAGTGCCTGAGCCTGATTGTGATACGGATGATGGGGTCATAACCGTATGGCGGGACGCTAGACCAGAGCCAACAGCGGCGGCTATTGCGGCGGTGACGCGAACACAGATCGAAGATCAAGAACTGTTGACATTTCGTAGACGGGCAAAATCTACGCCGGATATAGAAGACAGTCATGCGGGGGTACAGACTCGGGCATTGATCGACTTGCTGAATAAGCGAGATAACTTTTTAGTTAATCGGATAATGGAATTGCAGGATGCGATGGCAGCGATGAAAGCATCGACAGGTGGAATTGCGAATTTGCGAACTGCAATACCGGGTAGCTTCTTGGCAACGGATACTCGATCCCGTGCTGATGCGATTCAGGATTATAAGGACAATATAGACACAGGGAATGCGGATAAAAACTAGTGGAAGTAAATTTTCAAACGCTATTCAATATCGCATTGGCATTAGTTAGTTTTGGTTTGGGGTTTATTGTGAACAGATTATTTCAAAGTCTTGATGCCTTGCGCGAACAAGACAACAAATTAACCGCTGAGATTACTGCGATTAGGATTGCCCTGCCTACCAACTATGTGACTAAACCAGATATGGAAGGATTCGTAAATGCGATATTTAAAAAGTTGGATGTCATATCTGAAAAGCTTGACGGGAAAGCTGACAAAACATAGAGAGAGATGAGAAATGAAAGACACAAATTTGATTGTAAAAAAGTGTCCAAATTTTAGGTGGTATGAAGTTTGGAAATCATCAACTGCTGATAGGATTGGAATTGATAATGTTACGGATGATGAAATTATTATTCAGAATGTTCAGAACTTGGTGACTAATTTACTGCAACCATTGCGGGATGAAGTAGGCCCGATGATGCCCCAATCTTGGTTCAGGGGTGAAGCACTGGAAAAAGTTTTAACTCAGAGAGCTTTCGGTGCTTGGTGTGCCAAGAAAGAAAAGCAAATTAATTTTCAATCGTGGGCTGAATATTTTAAATTAAAATCCCACCCTAAAGGTTCAGCTATAGATGTTGAAGTTTCCAGTATGTCCAATAATGATTTGTACGATCTGGTTAAAAAAGATTTTGAATTTGATCAGCTAATCAGGGAGTTCCCAAAGAAGGGGGTTCCTGATTCTGGGTGGGTTCATATTTCTTGGGATTCCGATAAGGATAATCGGGGGCAATCTTTTACAATACCGTAGGAGAATTATGATGGAAATGTTAAAAGTAGTTTGGAACTTTTTAATGGACACAGGGAATGAATTGATACCCAAAAAACGCTATGCATTTGCGGTGGGTTTTGTTGTTGCCCTGCTTGGGAGTTGGATGTTCTTTGGATAAGTGGTTAAGAATTGCGGAAGTAATGGATGCGTTTCGGCTCATCCCCAGATTACTTTTACTTGCAACTTATTCTTTTGTCCTATGGTACACGGTTGACTTTACCCAATTCTATTTCAAGCTAATTGAACTTCCCGAAATTTCAGATTGGAAGTTGGCTGCTTACACTGCCTTCGGAGGTTTAACAATTCCTGCTATTGCGGGACTCGCAAAAGGAATGACAACTTCTTATTTACAAACAGGTAGGGATTGGAAAAATAAGGAATAATTTTATGTTCAAATATGTATCAATGATTTTGGGTGTAATATTAATGTGGGCTTTTTTTCTCTTGTGGATGAATGAGAAAGAAATTGGTTCACTGACTTTAAAGAATCAACAACTCACAACTGAACTTGATGTTTCAGAAGGAAATCTTGCCACTGCTGAAATCTCAAATAAACTTCAGTCTGATCAGGTAGCAGCATTCCAACAGCAAATAATTAAGATTAGTGCGGAGCGCGAAGAATCCAGAAAGCAAGTTGAGTACGTGCGGAACCTTTTTATGGGTCATGACTTTCGAAGACTTCTTGAAAAGAAACCGGGACTCATTGAAAAACGAATGATCAAAGCTACAGCAAAAGTTTTGAAGGAGCTAGAAGAAGCTACGCAATGAAATACGCTATTTTATTTTTGACCTTAGTATCACTTTCTGGGTGTGGGATATTCACTAAGGAAAAGATTGTGATCAAAAATGTTCCTGTCTATGTTCCTGTGGTTTGTCCTGATGCCCAAAAAGTTACATCGATTAGTCCCAGACCTATTAGACCTAGAGCAATTCAAGATGTCGCAGGAATTTGGTGGGTGGCATTAACCCCAGAAGATTATGAAAATCTGGCAATCAACACAAAGGAAACAATCAGATTTATTATTGATCAAAGGGGAGTGGTTCAGTATTATCGGGAATGCATAATTACTTTTAATAATAGTATTGATAAATTGAAAAACGATTCTGACAAAATTCGGGAACAGATTGATGCCGACTCCGGGTAAATCACTTCCACAACAACCCAAAAAGTTTTTGAGGAAACCAGTGAAGAGAAATAAATAATGGTCAAAATAAGAGATGACCAAGGACATTTCACAACAGCTTCAAAGGTGATTGCTATGATTGCGGGAACAGTAACTTTGCTGATTGCGTTGGGTACAACAGCATTCCAAATTGATGAACGTCACGCGAATACTCTTGAAGTTGCGGGGCAGTTCAAAGCTATTCAGGATTCACGGCAAGCATCTGATCTGCAAAATCAATTAGCCCTGATTCAGATTAGGCTAGATATTCTTGAAGATAGATTGTTTCGGGAACGTCAACAAACTACTCCTAGTCAAACGTATATTAATAAATTGGAAAATGATATTCAAAGATTGATAACACAGTCTGATCAAATCTATGAACTATGGATTCAACAGTGATTGACAAAGATAGTGCGTAGGTTATAATTAAATCTGGGAAGTTACTGCTTCCTATATTCGTGTTTTGATTGTTTGTGTGTGAAGCCTCCCTTCAGAAAATCCTGTTGGGGGGCTTTTTTGTGGGTTCACAATAACCCACAACAGTTGACAATAAAAAAATCAATGGGATAATGATCATGCCTATGCCTCACAGAACTATCCCCCTGTGAATGGGTGCAAGCCCTGTCTTCAACTGCCCTTGATGATGGGGCTTATTTTTGGGGGGCATAAAAAAGGGAGCCTGTCAGGACTCCCAAAAACAACACACGAGTAAATCTTTAAACTGGAATTTAAAATTCCATTACCGATCTAACCATGTCCACGGGTCTGCTTCATAAAGTTCTTCATCAGATAGTTCTTCATGTTTTGTGTTGGTGGCTCTGGTCTCATTGTCTTCAATCATGTTATCGATTAAAGCCATTGCATCTTTTTTAGATTCAGCATCCCAAGGGTAGTGATTCATCCCTTCAAGTTTGATCATCCAACCAGTGTCATCAACGGCAAGTTCATATCCCCGATAGGAATATTCCCCTGTCTTAATTCGTGTTGCTCTATTCATATCGTTTACTTTATCCAAGTTCCATTATTGTCAGTAGTCAGAACCATGTTTTTAAGTTTGTAACCATCAGCAGAAACTACCACTACTGAAGACCAATAAAATTTTCCAAGGTCTCCCAACATCGGGCAGTATGTGGGTTTGTGATTCCAGTAGACCCGAAGATTTTTCAAAGAAGGGTTTGCCTTTTTGATCATTCGTTTTGCTACAGCAAGTGTTGGTTTTTTCATATCGTGTTCATCTCTTTGTTTGTTTTCGTACTATAAGTATAGCATAGTTAGAAATATTTGTCAGGTTTATTTGCACTTAATATCAATTTATTTATCGAAAAGACCTTGCTTTTATTTGTCAAGGTGCTATACTTAAGGTATACAAACAAACAAAGAGACACACGAAAATGAATACAAATAAAGTTGAATTAAGATTTGAAGCAGGATGTGAAGAAGATTGTGGAAGGGCTTTTGAAGTTGCTGATATAATCCATGCCCCTGAAGATTCGATACATGCAAAGATGGAATCTGAAGATGGTACTTACTTTGTAATGAGGGTTGTATTGAATGACCCGATGAACACAGACATCAATGAGTTGGTCAAGAAAATTGACTACCTGATGAACCTTTAAACGAGACACGAAATGGCAAAACCAAACAAGATGGGAATGAGTGCAAAGCAATTGATGCGGTCTCGCCGCGCTCGATTTGGTATGCCTAAACCTAAGCCTCTTGGTGATGATTGGGAAGCCTTTTATGACAAGATGGAAAAGGGTGATATGTCTGTTGAGCAAATGAAATCTGAAATGGAAAAGTTGTTGGATAAGAAATCCTAATATCTGCTTGACAAATATTTTAAAGTAGTGTAAGCTTAACACATAAGTAGGGCAGTGCTTTCGTTAAATTCCTATCTATTGGTAAGGGAGCGTTTTACTTTTCTCTGCTCAAGCAGTAAGCTACAAATAACTAGGGGATAGTTAATGATTAAAAAGGCAGTGAGTGGTTTGATACCACTCATATCTGTGAGGTCAACTGACCTTCTTCACATTGAGTTTGTTCTGCGGGGTTTGTTTCCCAAGCATAATGTTATGGCTTTGGGTTCCAAGTTCGTTGAGAGTGAAGAGTTGACCCCCCTATATTATTCCGTTGGAACTTCAAAAGAAAATTCCCTGAACGATCTTTATAATGATGCTGAGCAAAATGAATACTCAGTAATATTTATCAATCATGACCCAGACCCAAGATTAATGGAGTGTGGGGAATTAGTCCCAGATGAAAAAACAATTCATCAAATGCTTAAGGGAGAAATCCCAACTAAAATTCTGAAAGAATCTGTTGCCTATCTCAAGGGTTTGACAGTTCAACATATCAAACAAACACTTTCCCTTTGCTCTATCTACTACGATCAGATTTCCGTGGAGAGCATCCGCAAAACCAAAGAAAGATTATTCATTCATCAAACGGGAATTACAAAAGTTGACCCTGAGACCCCATTTTATTTTGGTGGAAATAATTTGTCTTTGTGGGTAGCTGAAAATAAACCTTATATGTTTGCGGATGTCGATCATAGATTAGTTCCCAAAGGGGTTTTGATGTACGGGGAATCTGGGACAGGTAAAACTGAATTTTCAAAATATGTTGCGCGGGAATGGGGGCTATCTTTATTTCTGTTGGATGTTAATTCCATGCTATCGAAATGGCAGGGAGAAGCAGAGCATCATCTGAACCAAGCACTTGTAACATTGGATAAGGAAAGCCCGTGCATAGTTTTGTTTGATGAAGTGGAAAAGCTTTTCATGAACAATAGCGAAAACGATACAAGCCAAAGATTGTTGTCTAAACTTTTGTGGTGGTTACAATATAAATCCAGTAAGGTTTTTGTTGTGATGACCTGTAATAATTTGGAAGCACTCCCCACAGAACTTTATAGATCAGGCAGGATAGATCAATTAATTAAATTGCAGGGTTTGCACAAAGATCAATTAGCAGATTTTGTTACTCAGCTTTTAGAAAGTTTTGGAGTTGATACTAAAGCTAATGAATGTATGAAGGTGGTTGGTGCTAAAATGGCACAAAGCAAAACCACTAGCAAAGAGTTTTTCCCACAGGCTTTAGTAAGTCAGTGGGTCATTGAGTATTTACAATCAACGAAGCACGGACTATAGGAGATAGGAATATGATACAAGAAAACTTGGTTAAGAAAACCATTACCCTGAAAACTTTGGATAGGATTGAGGGTAGCGAAGGGAACAAAGATTATTTTGTTATCCATGAAGACAGGATTCGCTTTTGTTTGAAGCTTGATTTCAGTATGAATTATAGTGGGCAACCCACAGGATTTTTTGTGCGGATACGAATGATTCCTTCTGCTAAAATCGATTTGTACAACATGGAAAACTGGTTTAACTCTAATTTCAAATCAAATGAAGTGGCTAAGAAATTGAGTAACAAAAGTATCAAAGCCAGTCATTTGACTATTGGTGATGAACGGGTTTCTTATGTGATGGGAGCAGAACATAATTTGTCAGACTACGGAGACCCAAGCACTAAGAAAGGTTGGGACACATTGATAACAGCGTTGACCAAAGATTTTGATGATCTGGGAAAACGTATTATTCGAAGCATGGGAATTTTTTGTAAGACCCCGAGTAAAGCACAGAAAGTAATTCAGCAAAGCATGAAAGATTACATTCTGATGTATGCCCCTGAAGAACCTACGGGCAAGAAGGCTTCGGTTACGCCGATCAAAAAGAAGGCTGCAAAAAAGAAAGTGATAGCAGCAGAAACTACTTTCAAAGAAGCAGCGGAAGAAATCCTTTCTGATATTTGCGGGGAACCCATGTCAATAGAATTGGATGATGTGCATGAGGGGGAACCAGAAATAAAACCCAAGAAATAACGGGGCAATCTACAGCCGAAGTTCGTTATGAGTTTTGAGCTAACCCAGAAGGTTATTCGTAACCAACTGAAACTTAGCCTTTGTGAAAAAATGATGTTAGCTATTATCGCTGACAAAATTGATCACAAAGGCTTTTGTTATCCGTCTTATAATACTTTAAGAACAATTGGTGACTGTACCCGAAGACACGTAATTAGAAGTATTAAAGTTTTAGTCAGACACAAATTAATTACCATCAAGAAAATTCTGGGCAAAGGAAATCAATATACTATTGATGAAAAAGTCTTGGATAAAAGGATTGACGAAGTTAAAAAAGGGGAGTCAACTGGTGACATAGAGTCACTAGCACTAGTGTCACAGAGTCACCCCCCTAGTGACATAGTGTCACCCCACTGGTGTCATGATGTCACCCTAGTAGATAAGGTAGTAAATAAGGAAGTAGATAAAGGTAGTAAAGTGATTTCAAAAAACGAAATCACAAAACCAAATTCCGATTCTATAGAAGGGGTAGGAGAAGAAATGAAAATAGAAGATTTGGATTTAACACAGTTTAAGAAAACCAATAAAAAGAAAATGAATCCAATTGATGTTTGGAGAAATGCCTGTGTGGATTATCTAGAAGAACATTCTAATGCCCCAATAAATTTGAATTACAAACAGGTACATGCAGGGACAATGAATAAGGTTGCAAAAAGTTTGGACACCATGTATCAACCGTGCGTTGAATCTGCGGTTTCTAATTGGGGGGCATTTGTTAAGTTTGTAAATCTGGAAACAGGTGGGTCTAAAAAACCACCATCACCCAACATGAATTTCTTTGTTTATCATTCTCACTACGCTTTATTATTCGCAATGAAGAAGATGGATAAAAGTGATACTAAGATCAAATCTCATTTACCCCCATTTAAAAAGAAACCTGTAACAGACCCATACACCAAAGCACTATTAAAAGCTGTGGGGAAACTCAGTGGGGATTAAATTAAAAACTAAAGACATTGAACCTGATGATATATCGGAAGATGAAAAATATCACATGGAAGTCTATGGGGAATATTACGCCACAGGGATTTTAAATTATCAGAAGCATTGGCGCATGGTTCAAAATATTGGGATGTATGCAGAGCAATCAGGAATCCCAGAGTATTTTATTTACCATACTTCGGAAGGAATTTTGATGTCAAAGGATGTTGAATATCTGGAAGAGTTCAGCAGTCATTTCATCAAAGGAATTAGCGGGGCTGTGATCGAAAGCAATCACAACTTCATAGACCGGATGTATTCAATGGTGGGGGTTCTGATTCGTAACTTTATTGATGCACGATTCATCACCCTTCAGGATTTGATAAAGGAAATTAAAAGCGGAAACTCGCCCAAGAGCAAACTGATTTGCATTCCTAATTTTGCACTGGATAAATCTGAGGGGGGCAATGTGGCTACATGGGAAATGTCTAATGTGCTTAGTTGGATGCTCAATAGTCACAGTCAGGGAAGGCAGGTAGTTATTTATGTTGAAACACTTGATTATATTAATCAACAATACGGGGGAGTTCTTCGGACTCACATTGATAATCATTTTTTAGAATTAGAATAAGGGGATAAAAATGGAGATGACACGATACCTAGTAGTGGGCTATAAAAAATGGGGCAAAGGTAATGTAAGAATTTCGGCAAAAGCCCCATCGTTAAAGGCACATGAGATTTCAATAAAATTAAATCTTGAGATACCGGATGAACTGTTTTCAAAACCTGCACTGGAAGCAGATATAATCATCCCCGAAGATTCAGTGGTTGCAGGAAAAATTGATACGGAAATTATTGAAGATATTAAAAAGACGGTTGAAGACGGTCTTGGAATATCCATGCATATAAGTTTAATCCAGTAGGGGATAATAACCGTGTCATCAAGTATCGGGCTAAAGCTCGTTTCTGCGCTATTGAATGAGGGTGATGTAAAAGCATTTTCAAAGTTAGACATCAATCCTATTACGTTGAAAGAACATGAGAAAGAAGTTTATGATTTCATAAAAGATTTTATCTACCAACACAAGTCAATGCCAAAATCTGAAACCGTGCTGCTAGATATGGGGTTGGATTCCCTGCCTATTGCCAAGGAAGTTAGTTCATATTATGCCAAGCAGATTCGGGAACGCTTCATAAGCGATACGATCAAGAAAGGATATGCTGATGTAAAACCCTTCCTACAAAAAGAAGATATGGATGTTCAGGCAGGGATAGATTGTCTGACTGAAACCTTGATGACAATTCATAAAGCAACATCCAGAATATCTATTGTTGATTTCAAGGATGCACGGAAATTTATTGAACAGGCATATAAAGAAAAGAAAATGCTTGGCATGGATGGAACAGTTTTGATGGGCTACCCCACAGTAGATATTTTGTCTGGGGGTATGCAGGGTGGTGATCTGATTTCAATTGTGGGCAGACCTGCAATGGGTAAAACGTGGGCAACCTTATTTATGGCTCATAATGCATGGTATAACCAACATAAGACCGTTTTGTTCATCACTCTAGAAATGACTGTGCTTGCCATAGAGCAACGATTAGCCAGTATGCATACCAAGCATAGTCTTACACAGCTTAAAAAGGCACAGCTTGCGACTAAGGCATACAAAGACCTACTCAGTAAACTAGGTGTACTGTCTGATTTCAAAGAATCGTTTTGGATTGCGGGGGGCGATATTGCTTCGATGGTTGAAGACATCTGGAAACTCGTGATGCAGGTTAATCCTGAATTTGTTGTAGTCGATGGTGCGTACCTGTTATCACATCCAAATCCAAGGATGGGGAAGTATGAAAAGGTTGCTGAGAATGCACGGGCATTGAAGCAGATGCTTGCAATGGAATTTAATATTCCAGTGGTAGCCAGTTGGCAATTTAATAGGGGGGCTGAGAAAAAAATGGAAAAAGATAAACAGGTTGGATTGGAGGATATTGGATACACGGATGAAATCGGGCAACTCAGTTCTGTGGTGTTGGGTCTGATGCAGGAAGAAAGTATTGAAACTATCATGACCCGTGAGGTCAGAATTTTGAAGGGTAGGGATGGGGAGGTTGGAACTTTCAATACAAAATGGGACTTCGTTAATATGGATTTCGGGGAGCTACCCAAGACCCCAACAGGCAGTGAACCCAAGCAGGAAATTGTGGTGGACTGATGATTGTTAATACACAAGGTACTTCACAGGTGGTAATTGAGAGACTACAAGCGCGGGTGAAAGAATTGGAGAACATTGAAGAAAAGGCACATGCGATTGTTAAATATATGCGGAAGGAAAATATAGATGCTGTGTTGGCAGTTGTTGCTGAACTAGGCTTGCTATTTCCACCACAGAGTAACGGGGATTGATAGCGACTCCAATTTGGTTGAACAAGGGATTACCCAAAAAAACCAGTTTTGCCTATAGGGGGGGTATAGGGGCCCAATTTTTTTCAATAAAAAGGCTTGACAAATATTATTACATGTACTATTATATAGGGGTAAGCAACAAAACACGGAGAAAGTTTATATAGAAATGGTGCATTTAAGAAGGTGAATGGAAACGGGCTGAGAGGTCGCAAGAATTAGGTAAGCCATTCATAACCGCAAAGTCTACTGTTAAGGATGATGCGGCTCTTTCCAAGAGGATTAACAGCTAAGCACAGGGACTTCAGAAATGAAGTAATAACAGATTCAAAAAGTGCTTAGTCATAGAGGCTGCAACAGAAGTTTGAGGATGCAATAGGCAACATCAAGCAAGATGGAAAAATGCTAGGACAACCAATACTGTTCCTGATTCACGGTTTTGGAATCCAACCAAATTTATTACTGCCCCTTGATTGGGGCTTTTTGGCAAACAAAGCAAGGGGATATAAAAATGGCAATTAAGCTAAAGACAAAATCAAAAGTGAAGTTGGCAATAGGCAAAAAAACTGCTGTCACTTCTGATACTGGAATCGAAGTAGCAACTAAATTACTTCCTGAAGCATTCAAGCTCAAGAAGGAAATTTCACTTCTGGCTGCTAAGACCAAAAATCTTACCGACAAACTTAACCCTATTGAAACAGAAATCCGTGAACTTGTTGACCCTGAACTTGATGGGACAGCATCCGTGAATCTGATCAATGGTGATTTGGTTATGGGGGTTTCTGCTCGTGTACAGTCACGTACTGTTATAGACACAGATGATGTTGTGATTGCACTGGAAGATTTCGAAGAAGGTCTTGCCCTGAAACTGGCAAAATTTGCTCTGGGTGATCTGGATAAATATTTTAGTCCTGATGAAATGGCAAAGCTGACTGAAATAAAAGAAGGAAATCGCAGACTCAAATACGGGTAATGAAGCAGCAACAGGTAATTGATTTCCTCACGGTATTGGGTGGGGAGGTCACAACCACAACTTCAAATTGGGCAACCTGTAGATGTATCTTTGCTAGGTTCCTGCATGAAGGTAAGGTTGATAATCATCCTTCAAGTGGAATGACTATCACAGGGGGGGAATCAAAATACAATTGCTTTACATGTGGGGAGCGTGGAACCCCTTATGAGATTTACAAGAAATTAAAATTTATGTTCAGGGGGGAAGTACCACAGAAAATCGATCTAAAAAAAGCTATGCAGATTATCGATGCGGAAGAATATGATGAGGAATTAGAATTTCCAGATTACGAAACCGAGATTGCAAAAAAGCCTGTTGCGTTAATTCCCTTCGATGAGCATTGGTTTCATTGTTTCCCTTCTGCATATTCCCATCCCTATATTCAGGTGCGGGGAATTTCTGCTGAGTTGGCAGAGCAGATTGACATACGGTTAGATTTTGAAAAGTGCAGATTATTATTTCCAATCAGAGATTGGGAAGGGGTTTTGATGGGTATACATGGGAGAACTTTTTTGGATGATATTGAGCCAAGATATTATTCTTATCCTAGTAACGGTGTGAGAAATCCTAGCGTGTGGATGGGGGAAGATCATGTTGATCTGGAAGAGCCTGTGATTTTGGTTGAAGGTCAATTTGACTATGCCAAGATCAGGGTTCATTACAACAATGTTTTGTCTGGTCAAACCACACAGGTTCAGGTGGACAAGATTAAAAGACTTTCGGGGGCAGAAGAAATTATAACGATTTTTGATAATGGGGTTGGTGGTGACAAGGGCAGGGAAAGAATTTCAAAATACTTTACCAAGATTCCTGTGACCCATTTGAAACCACCGGAACCATACGGGGATTTGGGACAGATGCCAGATGATATAGTTCTAGAATTATTGGAGTCTGTTTGACAAATAAAAATCTATATGCGATAATTGCGGTGTCCAATAGGACAATTTAACTTAAATAAATCGGAGGGGCTAAATGGCTCTTAAATTAAATAAAATACCTAAAGAAGTAAAGGGTGACACGAAGCCAACTAAGCTAAAAGTTGGTTCTAATAAATCTGATGATTCTGGGTCTGAGAAACCAAAAAAACCTACTCATTCAATGTTGAAGAAAGGGAAGGCAGCAAAAGAAGCTTTGGTTGCTGAACAGCAAGCCGCACAGGTTCGGGATGAACAGCGGGAAAATCAGGTATTCCGTTTTTATATAAAGCCAGAAGCAGAACGGGTAATTTCATTTCTTGATGGTGGGCTAGATGTCGATGGTGATCTTGATAGTGTTTGCTATTACGAACACACCATAAATAATCCTGCTCAGAAATATCCCAAGTACGTTTGTATCAATGACCCTGCAAACGGGGTTGAGTGTCCTGTTTGTGCATCTGGGAATACTCCATATTTTGCTACTGTGTTTACAGTTTTGACTCATGAAAAATGGATAAGCAAAAAAGAGAAAAAGGAATACGAAGGTTCTATTCAATTGTTTATTGCCAAAACTGGTGTGGCTGACAAGCTACGCAAGAAAGCAAAGAAGCATGAAAACGGTTTGGTTGGTGCAACTTTTGAAGTGTCCCGCACGAATGCTGATGCCTTCAATGTGGGGGATGATTTTGATTTTGTTCAAACTAATACGCTTGAAGAGTTAGCGGAAATGTTCCCAGACTGTGAAGTTAAACCATTGGATTACGATGAAGTAATCAAAGTTCATTCCCCTGAAGAACTGTTAGCACTAGGGTTCGGAACTGCTACCGCTGCGGTTGGCGGGGAAGCGGGGGTTGATGAGGATGCGGTAGTTTAAATGTCCTTGTTATTGAAACTGGCAAAAGAGGCACGGGAAAAATCCCCTGTCTCTGTTTCATCAGAACCAATTTCTACGGGTTCTGCTGCGGTATTTGATTACACACCAAAATTGTGTACTCAATATAGTTTGGTGGACAGATTTAAAAAACCTTATATAAATTATAGGGTTATCGGTAAGAATACGGATAGCCCAAGAATTATGTTACCCAGAATGAAGTATGAATTGGGGGCAGAAGATCGAAGAACAGAAGGATTTGATATTGATGTTGCCCTTCAGGTTGAACCAAGGAATGAAGATCAGAAGCGGGTGTGCATGGAATTAGCACAGCATTATGTAGATGGAAAGACAGGAATAATTGTCAATGCATCAACAGGATTTGGGAAAACTTATGTGGGGTGTTCAGCTATTGAAGACCTGAGTACCACAACTTTGATTTTGATTACCAAGTCAGATTTGGAAGGGCAGTGGAGAGATTCCCTGAAGAAGTTTTTGGGTATGGATGCGGGGGATATTGGATTGATCAAGGGAAATACTTGTGATGTCACTGATAAATCCGTGGTGATTGCCTACGTGCAATCCATGATGAAAATGAAGAGATACCCAAGTTGGATTTATAAGAATTTTGGGTTGGTCATTATTGATGAAGTTCATTTAATGGCTGCTGACAAATTTGTTAATTGTATGTGGCAACTTCCTGCAAAATATCGGTTGGGGTTGTCGGCTAAAATAACAAGATCAGATAGAAAGGAACATGTATTTAAAGATCACATTGGAAGAACGGTTATCAAGGCTGATGTTTTGCCAATGCAGTTCAATGTGGTTGTGGTGCAGATTAATGTAATGGTTCCAAAGTGGGTGAGATACAAAGCGGGGAGAACGGCAAGCTTGAATAATTTTTTGGGGCAGCACGAGAATAGACAGGAAATCATTACCAATAAGATTTTGTATGCTTATGGGAAGGGAAGAAATATTGTTTGTTTTGCGGAGACCAGAAAGCATTTGGATTACGCTTATGATTGTTTGGTAGATGCGGGAGTAAAAATGTCTGATATAGGATTCTATGTGGGCATGAAAAGGAACACAGAAGAAGAAAAACAAAAGTTGATTGAACAGGCACATAAACGAATTGTGTTGGCAACCTATAAAATGACAGAGTATGGCACTGATTTTCCTCATTGGGATACGGCTATGCTAATGACCCCACGGGCTGACATAGAACAAACTGTGGGAAGAATAGTAAGGGAATTGGTGGGTAAGAAAATTCCTTTGGTCTACGATTTTGTGGATTCAATTAAGTTGCTGCAAAATTATTTTAAGAGCAGATGCAAATATTATAATTTGAAAGCATTAAATATTGTTGGAGGTTAATGAAATGGGTACAGGAAATGGAAGGAAAACATCTAAAAAGAAAAGGGTGTTTAAGGATTGGTATGAAGAAAATGCCGATGCTTTGAATAAGCAAAAGAAAAAACGGTATGCAAAAGACACTGCCTACAGGGAAGCGGGGAAGTCTCGTGTGCGGGATAAGTACAAGGAAGATCATAATATTTTTCTTGATGGAAGTAGATTGGTTAAATCCAAAAGGATTAACTATGTGGCTATTAAATTGAGTGAGGCTGCTGACAAACTTGGAATTAATCTGAATACTTTACGTGGATATTACCACCGCAAATATTTTCCTGTTTTTGTTTTTGATAATACGAAGTTGAAACTGGTCACAGTTGATCAGTTGTCGTTGCTTCAGAGATTCGTTGAAACGGCTGCTGAAGATGGTGCGGCTTCTGCTTCCAAAAGCATGAAGAAATTTTTGAAGAAAAATTGGAGGAATCGAAGTGTCAGTAAAGAAATTATCAATCAAAAAGGGTAAGCAGGGTAAGTTGGTGGTTCATAAAGAACCCACCGCTGAAGATGAATCTGAAGTTGAAGACCCACCATTTGAGCCTGATGAAGAATTTGTTGAGCCGGGGGAGCCTGTGGTAATTGCTACAAAGTCTAAAAAAACATTTGGCAAAGGAAAGTTAGGGAAACCAATTCAAGGTACGGTAGGGATTAAGGAACAGGATTCCCCTGAAGAAGTTAATCAGGTGGATGTGGAAGGTGCTGAATCTGTGCAACCCGAAGGTAAGCCAATGGCAAATGTTGGGTACGGTATTGATCGGACTGTAAATCTTGGGGATTTTGAAAGCTTGAAAATTCATGTGACCCTTCATGTTCCAAGTGAGGTTGATGAATCTGAAATTGAAGGCAATTATAATTTTTGTAAAGGATGGGTTGAGAAAAAAATGGAGGAAGTAATTTCTGAGTATACAGATTCAGATGACTAAAATTTCTGAAATTCAGATAGACCTGAAAAAAGCTCACGGGGAACAGTTCGTAACTTTGGCTGAAGAAACCAAAGGTGATATTGAAAGATTGCCTACGGGAATTTATCCATTTGATTATGCCACAGGTGGAGGATTCCCACGGGGCAGAACTTCTATTATTTGGGGCGCGGAATCTAGCGGTAAAACTAATCTTGCCCTGAAAGCTATTGCAATGAATCAAAGACTTGAACCTGAAAAGGTAAATGTGTTTATTGATTTGGAACATTCCTTTGACCCTGAGTGGGCAACTCTGATTGGTGTTGATTGCAGTAAAAAGAAATTAGCAGTTATACAACCATATTACGCTGAGCAAGCTATTAATATAATTCAAGGGATTGTCTCTGCGGATGATGCGGGATGTATCGTACTCGATTCTATAGGTGCAATGATAACAATCAATGAGGATGAATCTGATGCCGCTAAGCGTCAAGTTGGCGGGGAAGCATTAGTGATAACCAAGATGGTAAAGAAATTGATTGTGGGTATGTCACGGGCTACCAGTTTTGGAAGATACCCCACAGTTCTGATTATCAATCAAATGAGAACTAAAATTGGGGTGATGTTTGGAAGCCCTGATGATATGCCGGGTGGAAAAGCTTTGAAACATCATTCAGCTTTAACCGTGAAAGTTAGGGCTTCAGATGAATTTGATAATAATATCAATAAAGATAGAGCATCTTTTAAATTGGTGAAAGGGTCAGTTCATAAAAGTAAAGTGCGAACACTACACAAGAATTTTGAATTTTTATTTCCCCTCACAAATCAGGGGGGGTTGAAGGTCGGATATATTGATGACTGGAATACTATTTCAACTCAGTTAAAAGATTTGGGGTGGCTATACAAGGAAGGTAAGGCAGTGGTTTGTTTCGATCAACAATATAAAACTTACAAGGCAGTGCGGGAAGACCTATACAAACAGCCCAAACTTTTGGATGCAATCAGAGAAAAAATTATGGAAGCCAAAATGAGTGAATTGTACGGAACAGAGGATGAAGAATAAATATGGAATTGTATAAAGTGCAGATGATAGTTGATTCTATTGAATTGTCTGCTTTAGGAATTATGATTGCAATTCTAGCAGCAGTAGTTATTTTAATTATGTCGAAATAATTGAATGATTTGGGAACGCAAGCCAACGAAGAATAAAAATCCGCTGATGACTGATGTTCCATTGCACGGGCAGAAATCAGAAGAGCGTGTTCTTAAAGATATGGGGGCAATGCAAACTATTGCTTCGGGTTCCCTTGATGGTATGAAATCTGATGGAGTAAAAAATAACCTGCGGATTGAATGCAAGGCTACTCTGAAAAAGTCTATATCACTTAAACATGAGTGGCTTTTGAAGATCAGGGAAGAAGCCCTTGCCACTAATAAAATACCAGTGCTGACAATTTCATTTGTTAATGCTGATGGGGAGTCTAAAGCGGGGGGAGATTATGCAGTGATTCCTCTTTATCTATTTACAGATTTTGCTGAATGGTTGGGTGAGAATGAAAGCGAAATTTAAAAAATCCAGTGAGCTAAAATCTGAGCAAGGATTGAAATATCTTTTGCATAAGGAACTTGCTGTGACTGACCCACCTAGAGACATCCAAGATTTACATGCTTCCGAATTGACCAGAGAAGATATTGAATTTTGCGCTAGGGAACGTGCGTTTCTTTTGCGGGATGGTGACAACAGAAAAGATGGTAGGCTTGGCACATCGTTGAATGTCACTTATCAAATTGGACGTTGGTATGAAAATCAGGTGCGGAATAAGTGGTTGAGAAAATATGCGTTAGGAAATTGGGAATGTTCAAATTGTAATCACGTTGTTGAATATCAAACTGTTCCTGAAATGTGTGATGCTTGCGGGGCAAGTGGAAAACAAAGTGTGTATCTAGAACCCCGTGCGTACTCCCCTGAATTTGATTGTAGTTGTGGGATAGATATGCTGCTGTGGAAAGATGAAATCTTGACAACAGTGGAAATCAAAACGATTAAGGCTGAAGATTTCAAAGCATTAGAAGCCCCATTATCTGAGCACAGGAGAAGAACACAATTTTATCTTGACCTACTTTCTCATAGCACTTGGATGCATTTTGAAGTGAAGTTTAATCTTGAATATGGATTGCTACTTTACATCTGCAAGGGGTTTGGATTCAAGGATGATTTTGAAGGAAGGAAAGGGGTGAGTGATGCCAACTTTAGTCCGTTCAAAGAATTTCGAGTTCAACGTGGGGATGGTGTGGGATTAGAAAGTGTGTACAAAAAAGCCTTAGCTGTGAAGAAATTTAAAGCAGATGGGATAATACCCAAGCGTGAAGTTTGCCCCACAGTAACTTGTAAACGTGCGAAAAGATGCACCTATAGAGAAACTTGTTTTTCGGAGAAATCATGATTAAATTAAAAACTGAAAAATTAAAAGCTACACTTGCGGGGATTGAAAATGCATGGAAGGGAACCCCAGAAGAGTACAAATTAGAAGCAGAGAAATTTATTCGGAGCTATGCAAAAAAGCATCTTTATTTTGATGGTGGGGATGTCTTGCTTGCATGGCGAAAGACAGAAAAACCTGTTGCTCAAATGGTTTGGCGTAATCGTTGGGGGGCTGCAATTAGTTTTGCCGCTAGATCAGGGGTAATGAGAAAAGTGGGTAGATCAATTCCACAGTCAAGACAGTCACATGTTATTTCTTTAGTGCTATGGGAAAGCAAATTATACAGGGGAGAGCAGGAGAAAAAACCTGCCTTCAATTATGCGATAAGAAATATAATGAGCAATATTATTTTTGGAAAAACGAAAATTGAAAAAGCATTATGGCTTGCCTACGAATTTGGATTTGAGGATAGTAGACTTCAACAACAGAGCAGAAAAAAATGAAAATACTTGGGATTGACCCATCCTGTAATATGGGGCTGATAGTTTTGGAAAGAAAAAAAGATACTGTTACCACAATTCATCAACAGGTTTATTCATCCAAGGCAAAAGGGATGCAAAGGTTGGGGGATATTGGGGGCTGTATAATCGATATGCTGAAGACCTATGAACCTGACTTGGTAGCACTGGAAGGTTACTCATTTGGTTCTAAATTTAATCATGAAATAACGTATTCTGTAGGCACTGTAATTAGATACTTTTTGTGGCAATCGGAGTATGATTATAAAATATTACCCCCTTCAACTTTAAAGAAATTTGTAACGGGCAAGGGCAACTGCAAGAAAGATTTAATGCTTTTGGGGGTTTATAAAAATTGGGGATTTGATACTACTGATGATAATTTATCCGATGCTTACGGGATTGCTTTATGCACCCTGTTTGAAAATTTGGGTATTGCCGATGAAAAAGGAGTTTGGAAAAAGGGGGATGCAAAGCACTTGAATTTTATTCATTCCCCTGCAAAAAAAGTTTGATCTTAGTATCAAATGTACTTGACAAATATTAATTCTTCTGGTAAGCTTAGGAAGTTGAAACAATTGTACATGAATATTTAGGAGATTATAAACATGGCAAAATCAAAGACTGCGCCGAAAATGGCGAATCTAACAGCAGATAAGGCTACAACAAAAGCCCCTGCTACAAAGCCTGTTAAGGCTAAGGTGGAGACTAAGGATTTAATTATCGCGTCTTCTACCGAAGTTGAAAATCTCACCAAAGCTAAAGCATTGAAACTTGCCCCTGAATTAATAGAGGCTGAAGGTATCAATGACTTTAAACTTGGTGGTGTTCTTCAGCGCATACAGGAAGAAAAGTGGTGGGAAGGTAACGACTACGAATCTTTCAAGGACTACATCGAAACAGGGTTGGGTCTTCCATACAGGAAGTGCATGTACCTTGTAAACATCTATGAAAAACTGGTAGCTGCGGGTATTAAGTGGTCAGATGTTAAATCAATCGGGTGGTCAAAACTCCGTTTCATAATCGATCTTCTGACTGAAGATAATGTTGCGGAATGGGTCAAACGTGCCGACACAATGAATTCTCTTGAAATCCAAGAGTATGTCAAGGGACTGAAAGACGGTAAAGCCAAGCAGGATGAAAACGGTGATGAAGTTACCACCAAAGTTTCATCAATGGTTTTCAAGGTTCACCCTGATCAGAAAGATACGATCAAAGAAGCTCTTGCCAAGAAAAAGGAAGAGTCGGGAACTGAGTTTGATGCCGTTGCTCTTGAGCAAATCACATTGGGCTACATCGAAGGCAACATTGGAAAACCCAAAGTTACCGTTGCTGTTGTGAAGAAGTTTCTGGCAGGAATGACTGCTGAAAAAGCTGCTGCTCTGGTTATCGCTGTTCATCCTTCGTTGGGTGATGATGATGCTACAGACGAAGAAGGTGATTCTGAAGCAACAGGGTAGATTTTACTGATGTAAGAAAAACCGAAGGGTGCGCTTTAGGGTGTACCCTTTTTTGTATGGGGATAATATGAATTTCAACAGGTACGCCAAAAAGATTTATGCCCACAATAAACAAGTTGGTTGGTGGGATGACCCAAATCGTTGTCTGTACCAAACTCTTCAACTGGTATCTACCGAGATAGCAGAAGCTACTGAAGGGGAAAGAAAGGATTTGATGGATGATCATATTCCACATCGAAAAATGGGGGAAGTAGAATTAGCTGATGCCCTGATTCGGGTACTGGATTTTGGGCAACACATGAAAGTTGTTTACAAGCAGGGATACCCCGCGCATGTGTGGTGCTTCGAAGACAACACTATTGGACAACAACATCTGGGAATCAACAGCGCATTGTTGTCTGTTGCTGATGACTATTCCCGCTATCCTTATGCGGATATGACCCGCACCTATTGCATGTTAATTGAATCGATTGTTGCGGTAGCTGAGAACCAAGGCTATGACCTTGAGGGCGCGGTTAAGGATAAGATGCTGTACAACGAAACCCGAATTGACCATACCCGAGAATATCGGGGCAGTCATTTTGATGGGAAACGATTTTAACAACACAGGAAAATAAAATGATTATAGATACAAAATTTAATATGCGGGATGAACTAAAGGATACGGTTACAGGGTGTCAGGGAATTGTTGTTGCGATAACCATCTATGATACTGGATGCACACATTATTCCCTTCAACAAAAGCAACGGAAAGATGGGAAGGTTCCCGATTGGGAAAATTTTGATACCACCCGTTTGACGCTTGTTAAGAAAGCAAAGGTTGTTAAGACCAAAGCTAAGAGTGGCCCTGCCCCAAAAGTTCCAAAACATTAAGGGGATAAGAAAATGAGAAGAGACCGAAAAAAGAAAATTCACTTTGAAGGTGGTTCCTTCAGCCTGATTGAATTGGAGGGGAAAACTATCAAGAGTGTGGTTGATTTGTTGATTGAGCAACGGGATAAATCTGATGCCCTTCAGCAAGAATGGGAGACAAGCCAACGGGGGAAGACAAAAGCACAAAAGGAAGTGGAAAGTGCGGAAGAAGAACGGGATGCACTGCAAGAGATTCTGAATACTCTAGAGACCGTTATTCAATTTAGGCTTGAAACAGTTTTTCAAAATCATGATGGTTCTTATGAATACGATTTATCACCTACTCAAAGACCACAAGTTAAGGAAACCACAGAAGAAGAAAAGGTGCTACAAAAATTGCGTAGCATGGTGACTTACAAACCGCACAAGAATACTCTGAGTAGAGGCTATTGATGGATAAGAAGATTTATCATTCATGTGGGAACTGTAAACATTGGGAAGTAACAGGGGTACATGGGACTATTGGATTGTGTATGTTGAATCCACCAAGCCCATTACTTAATATGAATGGTGACATAATCTATATTTTCCCTGAAACAGAAGATAAGCATAAATGTGGGCAGTGGCTTCCCCTTGCCCCCAATTTTTCGGAAGTCAAATCAAAAGAGGGTGAGCTTGCCACATGAAACGGGGTGACAGTGTATCTATTCTTGATCACGGGCTAGTCAGGCTCGTAGATTACATGGGGGGTGATCTAGCGGTAAGTCAAAGCGCAAGGGTCTCCTATGATGCTGAAGGGCGTGAAGAAGATAAGGGGCTAATCAAGTACCTGATGATGAACGGACACAGCACACCATTTGAATCAACATGTGTGACCTTCGAAGTGAAAGCCCCCATCTTTGTTTTTAGGCAGTGGCACAGACACAGGACACAATCTTATAATGAATTGTCGGCGCGGTATCGACCACTACCAGAAGAATTTTATGTACCTGAAGCTGAGAAGATAACCAAGCAGTCAAAGGACAATAAGCAGATGCGAACTGATGAACAACATCCTGAAGCCAAAGAAATTCAGATTCAAATTATAGCAGCCAATAGAGCATCTTTTCAGGTGTACAAGAAATTGATTCGTGATGAATGCCCAAGAGAATTAGCACGATCTGTTTTACCTGTCGGGACGTTCTCACACATGTTCGCTACTGCTAATCTTTTCAACTGGTTTAGATTCTGTAAAGAGAGAAGTCACGAACATGCACAATATGAAATACGGGTTTTCTCTGATGTGATTCTGAAATTCCTTGATGACATTGCCCCTATTTCTACTGCTATTTTCAGAGAGAAATATAGTTTGTGATACTAAGGTCAAAAAAAATATTACCACATGAACGCTTCGACAAATATAAAGGAAAGGAATGTTGGCAGTTTCATTTGCGGGAACGGCATTATTGGGAAGACCTAGAACATGTGGGGTTGACTCATGAAGACGCGCAAAACTTACGCACTTCTGATTTCACATTTGAGTATGTACCGAAGTCAGATAAAGAAGTAGGTAAGGAAATAGTAAAATTTATTGAGCGTCACGAGTGGCTAGGAAAAATGCCAATATGGTTGACCCATCGTTTTATATGCAGGTTGAATATTGAGGGGAAGCCAAATGTTTTAGCGGGGGTTATTATCATGGCAACCCCAAATGCTTTTTCTAATATTCTTGGCAAGGAAATGCGGGAAAGGGAAAAGTTGATTAGCAGGGGTGCATGTATTTCTTGGTCTCCTAAGAATCTTGCAAGCCATATCATTATGAAGTCAATTAAATGGATGGTAGCTAATACTGAGTTCTGTTTTTTTACTGCTTATTCTGACCCTGATGCAAAAGAGTTAGGGACAATTTATCAAGCATGTTCTTTCTATTATCTGGGGCAAGTGTCGGGAACCAAGTACCAGTATTTTATTGAAGGCAAGGGATGGAGGGGTGACAAAACATTTTCTGAAAGATCAGCTTTTGTCAGGTACGCTAAAGAGTTGGGGTACACATGGAAAAAGGAATGGTTGAGAATTGAGAAGGGCAAGCGCAGGGTTAAGTGGTCAGAAATTCCAGAAGATATTGTTGTTGCTCTGAGGAAGAAATCAAGGGACACAAAAAATGCTTGTCCAAAAAGAATCTCTAGCCCCAAGCATAAGTACGTTTTTGTGTCGGGGAAAACCAAGAAGGAAACAAAGCGATTACGAAAAGTGTTGGTTGAACGGAATCCACCACAGTATCAAGTAAAGTTTTTGAATAATAAATTCAGGGAAGTGCAGATACGATACCCGAAGAATAGGGGTGAGTAAAAAGAACTTGACAAATAAATTATAAGAGTGCTATACTTATGATATATTTCAATGACATAAGAGGTCAGTAAATGAGTTTACAAAGCGAAGTAGATCGTATGAATTTTATGGCTAAGCATTTTGGTGAGCCTGAAATAGATATAAATTCTTTGAGTGATGATGATGCTCAAAATATTTATCAACGTATTGATTCTGGGTTGTCTCCTGAGAATCTACATTGTGATGGGGAAATATCCCGTTCTGCTGCTCAGGCAAAATATCGCAGTTACATGTGTGCAGTCAAACAGTTAGACAAGCTTGGATTCACTGCGCGGGATTGTTACGAGTTCTAAGGTAGCCATTACAAACGGATAGCCCCTTCGATGGGGCTTTTCTGTATCTAAGGGTAGGGGGTAGGAATGGAGATATTGAAATTTGTTAGCAAAGAAATTTCTCGTGGAAGTACGAATGTTGAGATTAACAAAGCCCTAGTTATAGAATTTGGGGAAGGTAATGCTATGGATGATTGGTACTTAAACCATCGAAGGGATGTACACAGGAAGGCAGGTTTCCATTCTAAATATGATAGAAGGGAATCATGAAAATTGGAATCGTGCTTTTTGTTGCTGTGGTGTTGGCGGGATGTGGTGATAGCAGATGGGATTCTGGCAATCCATTTCATCCTGACAATCCGGGGCAGTTCTGTGATTTGCATGGTGGTGTTCAACTCATTGAAGGTGGATATATTTACTGCAATGATGGAACGTATATTGAAGAGAGTGCATTATGAAAAATATTAATGCTCTTATTCATATTTTTAAATTCGATGAATACTCTTGGTATCGTAATTGTCTGGATGAAGTGCAGAAGGAAATCGGAAAAGTTGGGGTTGTCGGAATTGAAGAATGTGGGGCTGATGGGAAATGGACTATCACAATTGATGCTATGCAGCTTTGGGTCTCAAGCTCAAATTCGGTTGAGAAAGCTGTGCCTATAATTGAAAGCTATGAGGGGGTCAAACAATGAGTGAACTTGACAGGAGTAGCACTGATGCATTGCATTGGGCGGAGCAGTTTTGTAAGACATTCAAAGAAATTTATATGTACGGTGGTCAAGTCCTAGAAAAAGATATTGATGTGGGTTGGGTGCAAGGATGGTTTGCTAATTATTGGGCTGCTGTACATGACCCGCTTGTTAAGAAGATTGAAGAACTGGAAGCAGAAATAAAAGAATGGGAAAGTGGTGCATTGGTGCGCGGTTGGCGTAAAGAATGGGAGGATAAGAATGGGTGAGGAAGTTGGATGCATGAATTGTGGTGAAGAATTTGAGGGTGAGTTATTTACCCATCCCGGCTATTGTGGTGATAACTTTTGTGGGCCTTGCCTGATTGGGTGGTGGGAAGAGCACATTGATGAGTCAATTGAAATGCTCAAGCAAGCGGAATCTGATACCAAGATTACCAGTATGCATTTCACGGTTGATGATACTCAGGAGGATAAGGATGGATAATCTTGATGCCCAAAGCAGAGAAGATAATAGGATTACCCATAGGATTAATTCTACGTTAAAGGAACAGGTATTTGAAAAGGCAGACCGCTATGACCTGACTGTTTCTCAAATCATGAATCGACTTTTGATGAAGTGGGTGAACAATGAAAGCATGATGAGTGGTGATATTGGGGCAGTGCTGTTAGCAGAGTTTAGAAAGAAGAAATCCTAATGGAATGTAAGTGGAACAGGATTTGGATATTTGCTAATGATATTCCTGAACTATTGGCATGGACACTTTTTGCATTTTGGGTAATAGTGATTTGTGCGTTGTTGGTTCGATTACTCACATATATATTCGCGGGGGAGTGATGAAAGATTTATGGAAAGAATTTTTGCATTGTAGGTTGGGGATGCTATTGATCTTTGCTACTGGATTTTATTTGATTATGGTTTTACTTGAAGCAGAGCTAATATGAAGATTAATTCATTTTGGCAGTGGGTCAAAAATATGACTGTTATTGGATGGGCATTATTCAAGTCTTATTTGTACCAGTGCAGGAATCCACTGAATTATAGGGTGGTTACTAAATCAACTATCTTTCTTCGTGAGTATGAAGCGGATGGTTCCTTATCTGAAGACGTTACTTTTGTGGGGGTGGTACAGGATATTCCTGATGTCACTGACCACAGCATCATTCATAAGTGGGTGGTGATAAAAACATTTTACGGGGAATGGGGTGATGATAACAATAGTAGTACCTGAATGGTTTATATATCTGTTGGCAATTTTGGTGTTGGTTTATATCATTGATATTTTTATGAGGTTAGTCATATCTTGCTATAAAATATTGATCATGAAAAAAGAACGGGAAGCCAAAAATGATCAAGGATGATGATATTTCCCTATGGGACATTGACCTGATATGTAATGCGTGTGGGTGGGAAGGAATCAGTAAGAACGCAGAAATACTTATAAAGAAAGATGACAAGCAGGTATTATTGGTTTGTCCTAGATGCAGGGAGGTTGACAACTTTGAGAAGCCCAATGAAGAAGAAAGCTGAAAAATCTATTAGCTATCGATACCTGAATATGAATTCCCGTGAATTCGTAGCATCAAATGCAGATTTTGCTAAAGCATTTCGGGGTAAGAAACATTTGGTGCGGGTGATTCCAAATGAAGAGTTGGGACAAATTCTAGTTGCTGCGGGGGCAAGTGAGTTTTCGGAGCGTGAAGCAATCATGATGTGTAACAAATTACTGAATTGAAAGGTAAGCCCGATCTTAAATCTGGATGGTACTGTGAAACGTGTGGGGTATTTGTTATTTCAAGTGCTATACATGGTTTCCCTGTTTCCCGCTATTGGAAAGAACAAACTGACTCACAGGTAATTGAAGCTTTCTGTTCTGCCAAGTGTGGACTAGAAGATTATGAAAGTGCAAATAATCCTGACAAATAATAATGATGTAAATGTGAACTGCATCACACAGATAATCCTGTTATTATTTGTCAAGATGCTATACTTAAGGTATACAAACAAACACGAAACGAGAAATAAAATGACTAGAATCAACGAGTTAATGAGCGAAGAAACTTCAAACACTACTGATACAGTGAACATGATTCACACAACTTCAGAAAAAGAAGTGGTAGTAGTTAAAGAAGCTCAAGCCAAGTATGAAGCCCTTGGATTTAAAGTTGGAACCTACAACTGGAAAGCCTAAGACACAAAGTAAGACCTGATGAAGAAGCCCCCTACTAGGGGCTTTTTTTTATTTGCAGGAATGTGACGTAAATCACACAAATAATTGACAAATAATTTCATAGTGTGTTATACTTACAGTATAGAAAATAAACAAACACGAGAAACGAAATGAGCATAGCAAACACAATTAGAGACCAAATCAGCGGCAAGACACTTTTCATGTTAGGCGCAAAGAATCTTTTAGCCCATGAAGACGGTTTTAGCTTTCGGATTCGCGGTAGCAAGGCAGTCAACTATATCAAGATTACCCTGAACGGAAAAGACCTGTATGACATGGAGTTTGGTAAGGTCTGGGGAATGAACTACAAAGTTAAGGCTACCCACAATGATGTTTATGCTGACATGATGCACGGACTGATTGAAAGCGAAACTGGTCTTTACACCAAATTATTTTAAAGTTAAATCGTGTGTTGTTTTTGCCCCCTCTGAAAATGGGGGGGAATTTTTTAACGACACAACCACCAAACAACCAACAACAGGAAACACGAAAATGATATTTGATAAATGGAAAGCAATTACTTCACAGACTCTTGCTAATGAGTATATGAGCGCGAAACTCAGCAAGGGCAAGAAGGGAATTCATAATGGTCTTTCAGAAGATTTCATTAAGACTGCCTTTGATAATTTCTCACATAATGAGTCGATTCAGTACAGAGCTTATGCAACTTATGATGGGGAAAAGGTTGAAGACACTACCATGCTTTTACAAATTTGTAACGGGGTATAGGAGTTGGTATGAATAAGCGAAGCATGGCAGTAGAACTTTTGAGCGCGTTTGGGCGATACATGGAAGATGCCCCCAATCATCCCTATCATATTAGGCTGAACGGAAAATTTCTGTGCTCTGGTGATACTGCTGATCTGGCTGATCAAGTAGCAAAGGAATTCAGCAAAGTTGATTTGGTGGGATTGATGGATACGATACCAAGGGAGGATTGATGACTACCTACAAATATCTGGGTTATATCATTCAACCTAAAATGGATTTTGGCTCACAGTTTTTTTTCATAGACGGGAAAAGGGTTTCAAGGGGTTGGGTTGTTACCGATGGATTCTGTAATGTGTTGCCGGGGGCTACTTGGTCACAAACTATAGCAGGAGCCAAGAA
>SMVA01459425.1_pt1 | contig 81727 bp, 70 predicted proteins | sample 2456451 | NCBI WGS metagenome assembly SMVA01 (sample SAMN11095933, study PRJNA526329) | marine sediment metagenome | biome: Marine sediment; feature: Surficial sediment; material: Deep marine sediment; isolation source: Hadal surficial sediment | place: Pacific Ocean | collected 2014-05 | depth...
CTTCACGCGTGTTTTTTCTTCCGGTCCGGCATTTCTGGCAGGATTGGAGCGCGGTCAGCAAATACTCATGCTCAATGGGCGCACGATTGCTGACATTCAGGCGAACGAGGGTGTTGGTGCGCTGTTCTTGCAAACGCCACTTGAATTTCATGTGCGTCGTCTCGATGGCAGCGAATTCAGGGTTATCGTCGAACAGGGGCTGGTTACCATCGATCCGCTGCCGCAGTGGCGCATCATCGACCGACCGGACGGGTCTGCAGTTGGTTATCTTGAGTTTGCGATCTTTATCAGTACCGCCGAGCCCGCGTTCGCCACGGCATTCGCTGCATTCCTGCAAGCTGGTGTTAGCGACGTAATCATCGATTTGCGTTACAACGGCGGTGGTCTGGTCAGCGTTGCCGAATCCCTGGGGGACTACCTGGGCGGTGCCACGGCCAACAACCTGACCTTCTCCAGGACTTTGTTCAACGCCAACAACGCCGCTTTGAATCGCACTGCATTTTTTCGACAATTGTCTGGATCAATCAACCTGTCGAGGCTGGTGGTCATCGCCACGGATGGAACCGCTTCTGCTAGCGAGCTCGTTACCAATAGTATGGAGCCGCACGCTGAAGTGCTGATCGTTGGGTCCACCACGTTTGGCAAGCCAGTCGGCCAGCTCGGCATAGAATTTTGCGACAAAATTATTCGACCCACTGCATTCGAAAGTGTCAACGCCAATGGTGAGGGTGGCTATTTCGACGGTCTGCCGGCCGATTGCAATGTACCAGATGATCTTTCCATAGCGGTGGGTGCAGATAACGATCCGAACTTGACAACAGCGCTAACGCTGCTTGATACAGGCGCCTGTCCGCTAGCTACGGTTACATCAACAAGCCTGCAAAAACCACTGTCCAGACAGAAGCCATTGCGTGCGGGCAAACCCTGGCGTGAATTCGCCAACGCCTGGTAACAAAACCTCGGCTCGACCCACTGCTGTCTCATAAACTCGAATCGGTGCCCGGATGAAGCATCAAGTTGACTTGAATCGCCCGCTGGGCGGGCTCCTACAATACTTATTGGCATCTGTAGGGGCCCGCCGTACGATAGGAGTGATTACTCAATCCTTGTGAAAGTCGCTCGACCGGCACGGGCGAATGAACTCGTTTTTACCGGACAGCAATGGGCTCGACCCCGGTTTTTTACCACCCCAACGACCGACCACCGTCCACCGCAATTATCTGCCCGGTCACATAAGTTGCGTCACGTACCAGGTAAACGACACATCCAGCGATATCCTCCGGTGCGCCAGTCCGCTGCAAGGGAATCTGCCGCAGAATGTCCTGCTTGACCGAATCTTCAATGCCATTTTCAGGCCAGCTGATTGCGCCCGGCGCAACACCGTTTACGCGAATCTCAGGCGCCAGGTCCTTTGCCAGGGATCGTGTCAGCATCACCAGTCCTGCTTTTGCCGCGCCGTAAACCGCATGCTCCCGCAACGGTCTGTACGCGTGAATATCAACGATGTTAATAATGCTGCCATGGCTGGCCTTAAGATGCGGCGCTGCCGCCTGTGACAGAAACAATGGTGCTTTCAGATTGCTGTCTACAAGGTCCGACCAGTTTTTCTCGGTAATTTGTCCGAGCGGCGTCGGATAGAACGACGATGCGTTATTGATCAGGATATCCAGGCGACCCGACCATTCCACGACGGCATCAAGCAGTGCGATCAATTCGCTCCCCACACCAAGATCGGCCTGGAATAGTCGGGCTGAGTCGGCACGAATCGCATTTAGCCGGTCACAAAATTCTGCGGCTTCTGATTTTGAATTGCGGTAATGAATTGCGAGGTTGGCGCCCTCAGCGTGCAGGCGTTGCGCTATCGCAGCGCCAATGCGCCTGGCTGCGCCGGTCACCAGCGCATAAGTGCCCTCAAGAGAATCGTCCTCATCTACTGACATCACATTCAATTGTGCTACCTGGTCTGGAATTCGGATAAAAGCCCTGACGCGCATGGTATTTGCGAGTCGGGCGGCATACATTGTCGACATTGTTGGGAACCTGCGGCACGAATGCAACCAGAACACCAAACAGGGCTTGAATTGCCCATACCGGATAAAGACAGTGCGCAGCACAGCCAGCGCGTGTTTGAGCACATCAGGGAGCTGATCGAATCCAGTGGTGGCAGCATCAGCTTTGCCGAGTTCATGCAGGAGGCTCTGTATGCGCCAGGGTTGGGTTATTACAGCGCAGGGGCCAGGAAATTCGGTGCTGGCGGCGACTTCGTCACCGCACCGGAAATCTCACCTGTGTTTGGCTACGTGCTTGCGCGGCAATGTGCTGCCGTTCTCGGGCAACTGGACGGTGGCCAGGTGCTGGAACCAGGAGCCGGCAGTGGTGCGCTTGCAGTTTCATTGCTACGCAAGCTCGAGCAGCTGAATGCGCTGCCAGATCGATACCTGATTCTGGAAGTATCTGCAGATCTGCAACAACGCCAGCAGCAAAGGCTGCGGGAGGAAGTGCCGCATCTTGCAGATCGGGTAACGTGGCTTGCTGAATTGCCGCAGGGCTTTAATGGTGTAATCGTCGCGAATGAAGTTGCCGACGCGCTGCCGTTTGAACGGGTAGTCAAACGGCAGGGCGCGCTGCAGCAATTCAGAGTCGGTGTTGAGGATGGAAAGTTCGTCTGGCGGTTTGCTGCGGCGCCCGAATTGCTGCAACAGTCAATCCGCAGTATTGAAATGCAACTGGATGAACCGCTCGCAGACGGGTACGAGACAGAAATTTCACCGGCCGTGTCGAACTGGATCGGTGACCTGTCTGCTGCAATCGATGCAGGATTTATTTTCCTGTTCGACTATGGCATCACTCGTCGGGAATATTATGCGCCCGACCGATACCGGGGTTGGTTGCGCTGCCATTTCCGGCATCGTGTGCACGGTGACCCGCTTATTCTTCCCGGCATTCAGGATCTGACGACGTGGGTCGATTTCTCTGCCGTCGCACAAGCGGCACAGGCGTCGGGTCTGGACGTTGCCGGATTCGTTACACAAGCACACTTCATGTTGCACGGTGGATTGGACGAGGAATTGACCGACTTCACAGCAATGCCCACAGCGCAGCAGTTAGAATTGTCGCGCCAGGTCAAATTACTTACTCTGCCCGGCGAGATGGGCGAAAGCTTCAAGTGCATCGGCTTAAGTCGTGGCGACATCAACCTGCCGCCTGCTTTCCGGATGTCTGACAGGACACACAGGTTGTGACCATCAAAAAAGGATTTTTGTTATGAGCTGGTTGCAAATCGTCGTTTTGGCCATCGTGCAGGGTTTGTCTGAATTCCTGCCGATTTCCAGCTCCGGTCACCTGGTGCTGGTGCCCAGCATTTTTGGCTGGACCGACCAGGGCCTGGCTTTCGACATCGCAGTACATTTCGGCTCGCTGGTCGCAGTTGTCATTTTCTTTCGCGACGACATACTCGAGTTGTTACGCGGGACCGGTGAAATCATCATGCGGCGCCCGAAAAATTTCCGAACCCGTATGGTCTGGAGCCTTGGCATCGGCACTATTCCCGCTGCCGTCGCGGGACTTCTGTTTGCTGGCTGGATAGCAGCAAACTTGCGCGATCCGCTAGTGGTCGTCTGTACCCTGGCAGGCTATGGAATCCTGCTGGCGCTGGTCGATCGATTTGCTGCACGAGAGCGGGATTTCACCGATATTCGTATCAGAGACGGATTGCTGATCGGTATGGCACAGGCCCTGGCCCTGGTTCCCGGCACTTCAAGGTCCGGTATAACGATCACAGCCGGCAGGTTGCTTGGCATCAAACGGCAGGATGCGGCGCGGTTCTCATTTTTGCTGTCAGCGCCGGTTATTTTGCTGGCTACAATCTATGAGTTAGTGATACTCATCACAGGGGATGTGGCCGTCGCATGGGACAATCTGGCGGTGGCAGCACTGATTTCCGGCATCGTTGCGTACCTAAGCATCGAGTTTTTCATGCGGTTTGTCAGTGTGATCGGTTTGCTGCCATTTGCTATTTACAGGTTGGTACTCGCAAGCGTGATCTTCTATGTGCTTATGGTCTAAATTTTCTGCAAAGCTGTCCGTGGCATATTTGTCGTTGCCATCAGACAAACGTGGTTTTCAGAAATCCGCCAGGCAAATACCTGTTGTAATTTTTCTCGTCCTGTTATGTGCGACCACAGCACGGGCGGAGGGCTTCATCCTTGGCGTCGGCGCAGATGCGGATTCGGTTGACGGTCGTGCGATTAGTGCATTCGGTGATTTTGGCGTTGGCGAAAAGACCTGGCTTTCAGCGACCGTGAGTACGTTCGAAACAAACAATGTCTTTGGCGGCATGCGAACTACTTTCGCCGACGCTGGCATCGATCACTGGTTCAAACCGTTTGGTATTCGACTTGGTGCGTCCTATTGGGGTAATTCTGACATTCTCGATTCTGTCGATCTCGGCACGTCCGTGTATTTTCGCGGCGACAAATTCATATTGTCTGCCGATTACAAAAACAGGGAGTTCGATTTTGTCATTCTTTCTGACTTTCCTGACCTAAGGCGCAAAGTTGCATTCAGCGCCGATGGCTGGGGGCTGACGGGGCGGTTTTCGCTCAGCGACAGCGTTAGTCTGCACTTGGGCGGAATGCAGTTCGACTACTCCAGAAATATCCGCATTCAGCAGGATATTGACTCGTTGCGCTTTTTGTCATCTTCGCGTCTAAGCATGATTAACAGCCTGATTGATCACCGCGTCAGTGCCGGGCTCGAATTTAAATTCGGCTTGCGCAGTATTGATCTGACGGCGGGCAGTTGGCAGACTGCGGTCGATGGCGGCAAGGTGAATTCGTTCAGCCTGGGCTTTCTGACGCCTCTGAGTGATCGTACTGACATCGAGTTTCGATTTTCTTTTGATGATTCGGAGAATTTTGGCAACACAACAGCGCTATCTGTGTATCTGTATTATTTCGGTGGTTCCTGACTGCGTTTAAACTGCGTTATGGCCTGCAGCCGCCTGCAGCCAATTTCCCTGCCGATCTCAGCACCCGTCAGGCCAGCATTGGTCAGATCGCCAATTTCAATACTGTTAGCCACCGCGAAGGCGGCACGAAAGTAATCGGCCTGCGGATACGGGTCGTTTTCGAGCCCTTTTCTGCCACGCGAATCGGCCTCACAGGCCAGCAGGAATTTTTCAAAGCGCTCCGGCCGGCGAAACGCGTCAGTACGATCGAGAACTTTGAGGATGGTATCCGGACGAAGCTCGAACGCCCGGTGGCAGTGCGCATGAAACTCGGCAGCCAGGCAACCCAGATCACGGCAGGCGTTGGGAACCGGCAGGCGCTTCGCGAGCGACCGCACCAGCTTCGCGCCACGCAATTCATGGCCCTTATGGCTCGGCAGCTCGTTCTTTGGCGTCGTGGCCTTGCCAAGGTCGTGGACCAGGGCCGCAAAGCGAACATCGACCTGTTCGCTCAGTTTTGCTGCCTGCTCCAGCACCATCATGGTATGCAATCCACTGTCGATTTCCGGGTGCCATTTGGCAGGTTGTGGCACACCGAACAGGCTGTCGATTTCTGCAAACAGAATCGCGAGCGCACCGCAATCGCGCAGCACTTCGAAATATATGCGTGGATTCGCGCCGGCCAGGGCTGCTTCAGTTTCCTTCCAGACACGGTCAGGGACCAGTGCGTTTGCTTCGCCACTTACGACCATCTGTTTCATCAGTTGCATCGTGTCGTCTACGATGCGAAAACCAAGGTCGCGAAAACGGGCAGCAAATTTGGCAGCACGTAAGATGCGCACGGGATCTTCGCCGAATGCAGCAGATACATGGCGCAGGGATTTGGTCTCTATGTCGGCGCGGCCATTAAAAGGGTCTATGAGATTGCCGGCCGAATCCCGGGCCATCGCGTTGACAGTCAGGTCGCGGCGCGCTAAATCCTCGGCTATTGTTACCTCAGGCGAAGTATGAAAAGTAAAGCCGCGATACCCGGCCGCCGTCTTTCGTTCCGTCCGTGCCAATGCGTATTCTTCACCGCTTTGCGGATGAAGAAACACCGGGAAGTCTTTGCCCACGGGTCGATAACCCAGTTGCACCAGGTCCTCAGGAGTCGCGCCCACGACGCACCAGTCCCGTTCTTCGACAGGCAAGCCAAGCAATTCGTCCCGAACTGCACCACCGACAAGGTAAACTTCCATGATCACAATTCTAGCAGGCTGTGCCCGCGCAAGGACAAAACGTATTGAGCATTAATTTACAATGCAGAACTATTGGACGACTTATCGCTGCAATTGTGGCAATGATAATAATTCTGCAACTGGATGGCTGCTACTACCTGCAGGCAGCTCGTGGCCATCTCAGCGTAATGAATCATCGTCGGCCGGTTGAAGAAGTAATCGCCGATAAAGCGTCATCGGCGACGCTCGCGGAACGTCTTGCTATTGTCCAGCAGGCGCGCGATTTTGCGGTGAGCGATTTGTTGCTGCCGGACAATGACAGTTACCGAACCTATGCAGACCTCGAACGTGACTATGTCGTCTGGAATGTGATTGCCGCCGATGAATTTTCATTTGCGGCAAAATCGTGGTGCTACCCCGTTGCTGGTTGTGTCTCCTACAGGGGCTACTTCAGCGAAAAATCGGCAAGAAAGCTGGCCGACAAGCTCGCCGCGAAGGGCTATGACGTCACTGTCGGTGGCGTGGCCGCCTATTCAACGCTTGGAAAATTTGCCGATCCACTTCTTAACACGATGATGCGCTGGTCGGATGCTGACCTGGTTGCCACCATGTTCCACGAGCTGGCACATCAAAAGTTGTATATCAAAGGCGACACAGCCTTCAACGAATCGTTTGCGACCGTGGTGGCGTCTTTCGGCATAGAGCGCTGGCTGGCAGAGCTCGATGAGCTTGATGACCTTAGGGCCTACAAGGAACGCAAAGGTTTGCGCCGGTCGATCATGGTTCTGGTGCGCAACACCCGCGAAATCCTGCTCGCGCTCTACGCAGAGGATATTGACGATCGAGAGAAGAGAGATCGGAAACGGTCACTTCTGGACGAGCTTTCTGCGCAGGCGGGACAGCTAATCGAAACAAGCGGAACCGGGGCCGGAAACTGGCTGGCAGCGCCCTTGAATAATGCGCGCCTGGTGTCGTTAGGTTTGTATGAAGGACAGTTCGTCGCGTTTAATCAAATACTAGAAAACTGCTCCGCCGATCTTGAGTGTTTCTATGCGGAAACGGAAAAACTTGCTGCGCTCCCGCAAACGGAAAGATGGCAGGCACTTGATCTTCTCGATCAGATGCATGATCCGGAAGCGGACTAATTGCTGCTGGCTACCTGGGTCAAATCCGCATCCGGATCGATACGCGGCAACTCACTTGAGATGCGCCGGCGTTCACCGGTCAGCCGCCAGTGGAAGATCGCTTCATCCGCAAGCACGCGACGCACATACTTGCGTGTCTCCCGGAACGGTATGTTTTCGATCCAGACACGGGCGTCGAGGGAGCCCGATTCCGGCAACCACGATTTCACGCGGTGTGGCCCGGCGTTATAAGCGGCGGTCGCGAGGACGCGGTTATCGTTAAAACGCTCATACATTTTGCCAAGATAAACTGTGCCAAGCCGGATATTGCTTGAAGAATTGGTCAATGTCGTTCGCCCGGCATAGGGGAATTGAATGTCGCGCGCTGTTTGCCGGCCGGTTGCCGGCATCAGTTGCATGACACCGATGGCACCGGCACTGGAGCGAATGTCACGCATGAACAGGCTTTCGCTGCGGGCAATACCATAGGCCCAGCTATGTGAAACGCCCGCGGCTTTTGACGATTGTTCAAAATCCATGCGCCACGGCAGCGGGTAGCGAATGCTCAGGTCGTCAAATTCGCCAGCGGTTGCCACGGTCGAGATGGCCCTTGAATGCCAGCCCCAGCGATGTGCGAGTATTGCTGCTTGCGACTTCTCGTCGCGATCCAGGCCGCGAATGACGGCATCCCACTCCGAGCGCCCGCGACTGTCAAGTCCTACCAGGAACAATTCGCGTGCACGTATTAACGTGGGCATTTCGGCCAACCGCGCCATCATCACATCGTTATCTGCCAGCGGACTATCCGAAAATACATATTCAGATCCGATCACGTCTGCGGCGAGAAAACCGTAGTAACTACGTTCGGTCGCAAGGTCGACAAATATTTCATTGGCCAGCTCTGTCTTGTTCTTGCCCTGCAATGCTACGGCATTCCAATACTGCCATTCTTCTTTCTGCTGCTCATCGGCAGGCATGGCATCTATGCTGCGCAGGACCTCGTCCCACTCCTGGTCACGCAGAGCGGTTCTTGCGAGCCAACGATTTACTTCCGTGTTGATCGCGCCGGCGGGTAGCGCCATGAGCATTCGCTTGGCCTCAGGTAAGTGATCGCGGGCAGCCCAAAGTGCGATGTGCCGGACGACTCCGTTTTTTTGTCGGCCGGTGAATGCGTGCCTGGCAGAGACAATTTGCCACTGTTGTTGTGCCTGAATCGGATCGGCAAGCGCCAGTTTGCCGATGGCATAAATCAGTTGATCGCGACCCAGTTTGTTGTCGTCCCGGTCTTTGTGTGCGGCAAGAAAATCAAGCGGCTCGTTTTGCGCGCGAAGCCAGTCGTTCGCCTGTTGAAAGTATTCATCGTCCAAAGATCGGGACAGAAATCGGGCCAGAGAATATTGCTTTTCTGCGATAGCCAGGTTGAATCGGTCAGCATACTGTTTCTGACCCAACAGGTTTCTTTCCCGTAACGAGTCAAACACGGGTTCGCATTCCTCCGCCTGACTCTTGCCAACCAGCCACAGGTCCATGGTCCGCGTGACGATTCGCCGTTGCCGACCGGCGAGAAGTTCCGCATGCAGGGCAATGCAGTCGAGCTTTGCAATCTCGAGCCCTTGATAGAACTGCTGGTAAATCGCCAGGTATTGGTCAAGTTTATCGTTGCGGGCAAGCTGCAGCACGAATCGATAGCGCAGTTCCCGCGCCGGTTTGAGCGTGCCGTACTCCGCGAGGAACTCCTGAACTTCACTGCTATCGGTTGCATCCAGCCGGGTCCGCAAATATGCGGCCCTGAGATCCGGCCACAAGACGTAGTCGTGCAGGAGTTCTTCGTACTGTACGGCTAAGTGCCAGTTGCCACGTTCGACGTCGGGGTAAATCGTGCGAAATACCGAGCGTTGTTGTTCCAGTTGTTGATCGTCGTACGCAGGCAGGTCAGCGGCAAGAGCTGCGCTGCCGACTAATCCACAGCCGAGCAACACACAAATTTTCCAGTGACGCGACATGCCTTAACCATAGCGACGCGGCGCCACGGCTGCAAGACATAAGCGGGATCCCGGAACTAACGGATTTGCAACATCAGAGAACGATCGCCACGGCGCACCAGCAGAAACAGGATGTTGTTGTCCGCTGCTATCTCGATCAGTTGTTGCAGGCTTTGTACCTGGCGCCTGTTAACCGCAGTAATGACGTCGCCGGCCAATAAGCCACGCTGTGCCGCCGGGCTGCCTGGCTCGACTTCTGTTACCTCGATACCCCCCGAGCTTCTGGTCGCCGAGGTCGCGAATTGTGCACCACGCAGACCGGAGTGAATATCTCCGCCGCTACTGCTTAATAGGTTACGTTGACCAAGCGTGGCAGTTACTGACTGCCTTTTGCCATCCCGCACGAACTCGATATCGACCTCTTCGCCAGAGCCCTTCAAGCCAATGGCATTGGCAAGCCCGCGCCCGTCGTCAATTTTTTTATCATTGACGCGTACAATTATATCGTCGACATGAAGTCCGGCGTGCTCCGCCGCAGAGTCCGGCGTAATAGCCGTCACCAGTGCACCCCGGTCTACTTCGGCTCCAAGTGCCCGGGCACTCTCGGCATCGATGGTATTGATTTCGACGCCAAGCAAGCCGCGACGAACCTCGCCGAAATCAAGAATCTGGCGCATGACCGAGCGCGCAATCTCTGAAGGAACCGCAAAGCCAATGCCAACATTGCCGCCAGAGCGGCTGATGATTGCAGAATTTATGCCGACAAGCTCGCCGCGCATGTTCACCAGTGCGCCGCCCGAGTTGCCGGGATTGATCGAGGCATCCGTTTGGATGAAATCCTCATAACCATTGTTACTGATGCCGCTACGGCCAAGAGCACTGACAATGCCCGACGTTACCGTGTGTCCGAGGCCGAATGGATTACCAACTGCGATGACGAAGTCACCAACCTCGACATCATCAGAATCGCCAATCGGCAATTCAATCAGGTTATCCGATTCAACTTTCAGGACGGCAATATCCGTGGCAGCGTCCGAGCCGACGATTTCGGCATCCAGAGTGTCGCCATTGAATAGCGAGACACGAATCTTGTCGGCGCCGGCAACGACGTGGTGATTGGTCAGAATATAGCCATTTTCGGCACTGACGATGACGCCGGATCCGGCACTGGCAATCTCTCTCGTGCTGCCGCGCTGGCCCTCCGGGATGCCGAAAAAGCGTCGAAACATTTCGTCACCGTAGGCCGATCGTGTATTGACGGTCTGGCTGACACGAATGTTAACCACCGCCGGTGAAATTCGTTTAACCAGTGGTGCAAGGCTCGGCAGAGGCTCGTCGTCCACACTGTCAGGTAATGCGGCACTGCTGAAAGCAGCGAGCGACATCAGCATTGCGACCCAGATAAATTGGTGTTGGAATTTCATCGTTGGATGTTCCTCGTCAGGACTTTGTTTCTCAAACATGTTGCAACTTCTTTCTATACAGATCTTAAATGATAGCTGTTTGGCAACAGACAAGGGAGCCTTTGTATAAGTTCCATACGTCGTTCGACACTTGTAGCCAGGCATCTTTAATAAGATGCCTGGCTGCGAATAAACGTCGCAATGCCGCTCAGGCAGCGGCAACGCTTATTTTGCGGGCCTTTACCTGTTCCTGTTTCGGAATGGTGATTTCCAGTATGCCATTGGCACTCTTTGCTGATATGGCCTCCGGGTTCGCGCTTTCAGGCAAAGAGAAGCGGCGGTAGAATTTACCGCTACTGCGTTCCAGGCGCTGCATGCCATCGACTTCTTCACTGGATTCCTTGTGGCGCTCTCCGGAGAGACTCAGGACGCCTTTTTCCATACTGACGTTTATGTCATCTGCCTTGACGCCGGGGATGTCCGCGCGCAGGACGAAGCGCTCTTTCTCCTCCACAATATCGACTGCTGGCCGCCAGTCAGCGACACTACTGCCGTTGTCGTCATAGGCTGCCAATCCTGATCGTCGGGCGCCGCCCAGCTCCAGGTCACGATGCAGCAGGTTGATCATAGTCCACGGTTCAAATCGCGTTATGTTCATTGCAAATTCCTCAATTAAAATTTTAGGGTGGCGCTTGTCCGCAGTGTGTGAAACGCTGCGAAAAGGCCTGGTTGCTGGCATAGATCGGGGTGTTAATGGGCTTTTCAAGAGCGAAAAAACCGCTTTTTTGTGTTACAAAAGAGCCGTTTTTCATCAGTTTTCGACTTCACTTGATACCACTAGATGTAGTGGCTGCTATTTTTTACGAAAGTGTCATTTTTTTCGCTAATGAATTAAAGCACTTAGCTCACTAGTCATTGTAACTATTTGTTATTTAAGATTAAATACCTGTAGGAAAAAAACAGACAAAGCCTTGACAGCCGACGTCTCCAGGCATAATCTGTGCATTGTTGGCACAATATCTTGTGTCACCAAAATCGAAAAATACAAGCCAGTTTTGGCACTCATCGCTAAAAAATCACTTAGCGGAGAGCGGGGAGCTGTTCGCTCTGTAAAAAGGCGAGCAGGTACGGGAAAACGGGGGCTCCGCAAGGAGTTTAGGGAGTTTGGGACCACATGAAGTCCGCAGTACATCTAGACGCACATTCTGTAACGGATATTAACCTGCAGCCCGCATCGCTGGATATCTGGCGAATAAAATACCGGCTCACAGCGAAGGATGGCACGGTCGTCGACGAGACGATTGATGATACCTATCGACGTGTGGCGCTGGCGCTGGCGAATGTTGAAGTGGAATCTTTACGTGAGAAATGTGAAGAGGAATTTTTATGGGCGCTGCGTAATGGCGCGATTCCTGCCGGGCGAATCATCTCGAACGCCGGGGCCCGGGAACACAAACCGGCAACTTCAACGATCAATTGCACGGTGTCCGGCACGGTCGCCGACTCAATGGACAATATCCTGAACAAAGTCCACGAGGCTGGCCTGACGCTCAAGGCAGGTTGTGGCATCGGTTATGAGTTTTCGACCTTGCGTCCGAAGGGTGCGTATGTGAGTGGTGCCGGTGCCTACACCTCCGGACCACTGTCGTTCATGGATATATACGACAAGATGTGTTTCACAGTGTCCTCGGCGGGTGGCCGGCGGGGTGCGCAGATGGGCACCTTTGATGTGGGTCATCCGGACAGCTTGGAGTTCATTCGCGCCAAGCGCGAAGATGGGCGATTACGGCAGTTCAACCTGTCACTCCTCATTACCGATGAATTCATGCAGGCGGTCAAGACGGATACAGACTGGAAGCTGGCGTTTCCAATTACGCCGAAGGAGAGGCAGGAGGATGACTTCGACCTCGAGGACGAGAGCCAGTTTGTCTGGCGCGAATGGCCGGAACCGGATAACTATGTGCGCAATGAGAGCGGATTGGTTGCCTGCAAGATTTTCAAGACCCTGCCGGCGCGCCGGGTATGGGATGTCATCATGGCATCGACCTATGATTTCGCGGAGCCAGGTTTCGTTCTGATCGACAGAGTCAACGAGATGAACAACAACTGGTTTGTGGAAAATATTCGGGCAACGAATCCTTGCGGTGAGCAGCCATTGCCACCTTATGGGTCCTGCCTGCTGGGTTCGGTCAACCTGACGAAGTTTGTGCTTGGCCCCTTCACGGAAGCGGCACGGTTTGACTGGGAAGAGTTCCGCAAGCTGGTCAAAGTATTTACCCGCATGCTTGATAACGTGGTGGAGATCAATGGCCTGCCACTGCCTTTACAGCGCGAAGAAATTAAACGTAAACGACGCCACGGCATGGGATTCCTCGGTTTGGGGTCAACGATCACGATGCTGCGGATGAAATACGGCGCGGCGGATGCGGTACGTTTTACGGAAGAGGTTGCCAAACAGCTGGCACTGGCCGGGTGGGAATCGGCGCTGGAACTGGCGCAGGAAAAAGGCCCGGCACCGATCATGACGGAAGATTTCGACGTTACCAGCGCAATGCTGGCTAAACGACCGGAGATGTCTGCAGATGGTTATAAAGTGGGCGACAAGGTTCCGGGACGAATTTTGCACAGCCGCTACAGCCGCTATATGCAAAAAATTGCTACGGAGGCGCCGGAGCTGGTTGCGCAGCTGGCGAAAGTCGGGGCGCGGTTTACGCACCATAGTTCGATTGCGCCGACTGGCACGATCTCGTTGTCGCTGGCGAACAACGCCAGCAACGGCATAGAACCCAGTTTTGCGCATCACTATTTCCGCAACATCATTCGTCAGGGCAAAAAGACGAAAGAGAAAGTGGATGTATTCTCGTTCGAGCTGCTGGCCTATCGGGAAATGGTGAACCCGAAGGTGAGACTGGGTGGCAGCGATGCAGAAGCAGCGGACAATAGTTTGCCTGAGTACTTCATTACAGCTGAGGATGTTTCGCCGATAGAGCACGTGGATATTCAGGCTGCGGCGCAGAAATGGATAGATTCTTCGATATCGAAAACGGCAAATGTGCCGACGGATTATCCGTACGAAGATTTCAAGAATATCTACCTGTACGCGTATGAACAGGGGCTGAAAGGATGTACTACTTTCCGCTTTAATCCGGAAGTCTTCCAGGGTGTGCTGGTCAAAGAGAAAGACCTGAAGAATACGGAGTATTCATTCACGCTGGATGATGGTTCGACGGTTTCACTCAAGGGTGATGAAGAGATCGAATATGACGGTGAAGTACATACGGCGGCGAATTTGTTCGATGCACTCAAGGAAGGTTATTACGGAAAATTCTGAAACAAGCAGAATTTTTGACAACAAGAGGAGAATCCTGGCGACATGAGTCAGAGTCAGGTTTGGAAGAAACGACCGACAGCATTGGTCAGCGAAATCAGGAATCAGGCAAAGAGTTGGCTGGAGCCGGGTAACAAGCGCCGCTTATTAGGCGACAGGCTCAAAGCCGGTCTGAAGCGCCGCAAGTTTTAAGGAAGGATTGCAATGAGCAGGATCAAAATAGATAAAAAAATTGTCGGTTATGCCGTCAGTAAGAAGGAGGAGACTGCAGCAGAGGCACCGCCGCGCCCGGAATTTCGTCGTGAGACCACTGCAGGCGGTGCAGAAATAATCCGCATGCACGAGAAGCTGGAGCGTCCGGAGATGCTCGTTGGCTCTACCTACAAGGTCAAAACGCCGATCTCGGATCACGCGATGTACGTGACGATCAATGACATCGTTCTCAATGAAGGCACTGAATACGAGAAACGTCGACCATTTGAGATATTCATTAATTCCAAGAATCTCGACCACTACCAGTGGATTGTTGCGCTGACCCGAATTCTCTCTGCCGTTTTTCGCAAGGGTGGCGACGTTACCTTCCTGGTTGACGAGTTGAAAGCCGTTTTCGATCCACGCGGTGGCTACTGGCAGCCGGGCGGCAAATACATGCCGTCACTCATCGCAGAGCTTGGCTACGTTGTGGAAAAGCACCTGATCTCCATCGGCCTGCTGGTCAAACCAGAGCTCGACGCAGCGCAACAAAAACTTATCGCCGAGAAACGCGCCGAGTTTGAAGCCAGCAAAAAGCAACAGGATGCGTTCTCGCAGAGTTCTTACCCGGAAGGTGCGCAGCTTTGTGTCAAGTGCAGTACGGCTGCGGTGATCATGATGGATGGGTGTAAGACCTGTCTATCCTGCGGCGACTCCAAATGCGGCTGAAAACGCTTCAGGCGGCCTGACGCTTCGTTAAGTTTCCGCCAAAAATGCTCACGTACTTCGTGTACGCTGCGCTTTTTGGCGGAAACTTGCCGCGCTTCAGACCACCTGAAGCGTTTTCAGCAGACCTCGGGCTGCGTTAAGTTCAGGCCGAAAATGCTCACGTACTTTTGTGTACGCTGCGCTTTTCGGCCTGAACTTGCCTCGCCTCAAACCACCGCAGCCATTTTCAGCAGGTTCAACTGATCGCGAAGCTTTCGGACTCTTGTAGTACCATCTGGCGCCGTGACTCTTTCAATTCCTGATTTTGGCCGCGCCAGGGTGCTGGTGGTCGGTGACGTGATGTTGGACCGCTACCTATACGGTGGTACGGGGCGGATCTCCCCGGAGGCGCCGGTTCCGGTCGTGCATGTTCGTGAAACTACTGATCGTGCCGGTGGTGCAGCCAACGTGGCGGTCAATCTTGCGAGTCTTGGTGTCAGCACTACGTTGATGGGCATTGTCGGCAAAGATGATGAGGCTGCGGCACTGGTGTCGATTCTGCAGGAGCAGGATATCGATTGCCGATTGACGACGATTACCGACTGGCCCACTACGACCAAAACGCGGGTTCAGAGTCGTGGGCAGCAGCTTATTCGACTGGACAGGGAAGAGCCTACGGAGTCCGGCAGTGACCAGCTTACCCAGGCCCTGGTCAAGCGCTTGAAAAGCGCCAATGCGGTCATTCTCTCTGATTACGGCAAGGGGGCCCTTGCCGATGTTGCTGCAATGATTGAGGCCTGCAGGAGTACTGGCCTGCCGGTCCTGGTCGATCCGAAAGGCAATGATTTTGAGAAATATCGCGGCGCGACATTAATCACGCCGAACCAGGGCGAGTTCGAATCAGTAGCCGGCATTTGTAACTCCGATGACGAATTGGTTGCACGGGCCAGGGAGATGATTAGCGACCTTGATCTCATGGCGATTCTGGTGACGCGCGGTGAAAAAGGAATGTTGCTGGTGCAGGGCAGTGATGAGCCTGTCTTCCTGTCAACGCGGGCCAGGGAGGTATTTGACGTTACCGGCGCCGGTGACACTGTAATTGCGGTGCTCGCTGGTGCACTTGCCAGTGGCGACAGTCTGCAGGCGGCTGCGGCGCTGGCAAATCTTGCTGCCGGACTCGTGGTGCGAAAATCAGGCGCCGCCTCCGTCACGCCCTCGGAAATCCGTGTTGCCTTACACCGGCGCGGGCAGGGTGGTCGGGATTTGGTGAGCGAAGAGGAATTGCAACCGCTGGTCGACGAAGCCAAAAGTCGCGGCGAAACGATCGTCATGACGAACGGGTGTTTTGATGTTCTGCACGCCGGGCACGTTGCCTATCTTGAAGAGGCAAAGAGCCTGGGTGATCGATTAATAATAGCCGTTAATGACGATGACTCAGTCCGCAGGCTAAAAGGCGAGTCTCGACCCGTTAATGCACTGGAAGACCGTATGGCCGTTCTTGCCGGTCTGGCTGCCGTCGACTGGGTGGTGCCCTTTGCGGAAGATACGCCGACGCGGCTGATTCAGTCTCTGCTGCCGGACATCCTGGTCAAGGGCGGCGACTATCGCAGCGATGAAATCGCCGGAGCGAAGGATGTGCTGCGTAATGGTGGTGAGGTTCGCGTGCTGGCGTTCCGCGAAGGCCATTCCTCGAGCAGGATAATCGATAAACTTGGTGGCTAGTCATCTTGACAAGCATCCGTTAGTTCGCAATTTGGCCGCCTGATGATGCGCATTGCGTATACAATTCTGACCTACCTGTTGTTGCCGGTTTACGCGTCATACTGGTTGTTTCGTGGCTTGGGCAATCGTACCTACTGGGATCGTCTGGGACAGAGATTTGGCATCGGTTATCCGAAATTCGTTGCCGGGTGTATCTGGGTTCACGCTGTGTCGGTTGGTGAAGTTCAGGCGTCCGTGCCGCTGATACGTGCGTTGATGAAGCAGTTTCCTGAGCGCCAGGTGCTACTAACGACGGTGACCCCAACCGGCGGGGAGCGGGTCCGACTGCTGTTTGGAGAGTCAGTGGCACACAGTTACATTCCGTTCGAAACACCCAATTCCATTAGCAGTTTTTTCAACGCCGTCCGACCCGAGATCGCGCTCATCATGGAAACTGAAATCTGGCCAAACCTGTATCAGGAATGCGGGCGGCGCAAGATTCCTTTAGTCCTGGTCAGCGCAAGAATTTCAGCCAAATCGGTCAAGAGCTACCGCAAGTTTTTGCCATTGTTTCGGGATACGCTGTCCTATGGCATCGTAATCGCCGCTCAAAGTCAGCTTGATGCCGATCGATTTCGTTCGCTGGGTGCTGCACCGGAACGAACCTGGGTTACCGGCAATATCAAATTCGACATCGAGCTTCCGGATGACCTGATTGAAAGAGGTGCGGATTTTCGGCGCGACAATTTTGAAGACCGACCGGTCTGGATAGCAGCCAGTACGCACGATCGCGAAGAAGAGCAGGTTTTGCATGCGCACGAGCTGGTACTAAAGAAATTTCCGAATGCGCTGCTGATTTTAGTGCCGCGACATCCGGAACGATTCGCTGCTGTCCGAGCGCTGTTGCACAAGCGCGGGCACAAATTCATTTCCAGGACCGATGACCTGCGGTGTACGTCGGATATCGAAGTATTGTTTGGCGACACGATGGGTGAGGTACCGCTGTTTTACGCGGCCGGCAACGTCGCATTTGTTGGTGGGACGCTTGTTCCGGTGGGAGGACACAACCTTCTTGAACCGGCAGCACTTGGGCTACCGGTTGTTACCGGCCCTTATTTGTTCAGTACGCAGGACATTGCGGACAAATTCGAGAAGCTGGGGGCATCGGTTACTGTTAATAACGCCGGGCAGTTGGGGATAGCCATAGCCGACCTGTTCACTGATGAGGATTCTGCAATTGACATTGGTAATCGCGGTCGCGAGATCGTCATGCGAAATAAAGGCGCGCTCGAACGGCTTTTGCGCCTGCTGCAGCCGCTATTGAAAAAAGTTCCACAAGCAAAGGGCCGGCAAGACCGGGCTAGCTAGCTTCCTTTTCTTCTTCGGCAATCACTTCCTCGGGTGGCCGCCGGTCACTCAAAAAACGATCGATCTGCTCCAGGTCCTGCACCTCCAGGGTCCCGGCAGCCAGCTTCAGCCGCAGCACATTTCCGATATAGGTGTAGCGGCTTTGATAGAAATTCGTAATGGCAATATACAAAGAGCGTTGTGAATTGAGCACATCTACAATCGTACGCGTGCCAACTTCGAAGCCCGCCTGGGTAGCCTCGAGCGCCGTGCGACTGGACTTGACCGCCTGTTCCAGAGCATTCACCCGGCTAATCTCGGACAACACGCCAAGGTAAGCATCGCGTGTCTGCCGCTCTGTTTCCCGCGCGATACGCTGCAACTGTTCTTTGCTTGCACGATGTAAATAGACTGCTTCACGTACTCGCGATGACGTGCGACCGCCAGCAAAAATTGGCAGCGAAAATTCTATCCCAATGGAATCATTCTGGTTGTCCACCGCGAAATCCGGGAAAGCAACACCGTCGACGGTCTGATTTGTTATATCAGTATCCGAGCTCTGATAGTTCGCCACCAGTTCGATCGTTGGATAATGCCCCGTACGCCGAAAAGAAATTTCATCCCGGGCAATTTCTTCGTCGAACCGACTGGAAACGAGACTTAAGTTTTGCCCCATTGCCAGGTCAATCCAACTTCCTTCATCCGCCGGGTTTGGTGATTGCAGTGGAAATCCTTCCTGAGGTGCCGATAACATCGACACATATTCGCCTGTGATCTCCTGCAGGAAGCCTCTTGCAGTTGCCAGTTCGCGTTTGGCCTGGATCTCGGAAGCGATAGACTGATCGTGTGCCGCCTGTGACTCCTGCACATCAGTGATGGCAATCAGTCCAACTTCGAATCTTTGTGTCGCTTGTTCGAGTTGTCTGGCGATAGCGAGCCGGTCGGCATGAATTGAAGTGAGCCTGTCCTCGGCGCCAAGCACCTCAAAATAACGCACAACTACGCGGACAATGAGGTCCTGTTGCGCCGCTTCAAAATCGATCTCTGCTTTGGCGACAAGTTTGCCGGCCTGTTTCAGTCTGACCACCTGGTCCCAGCGAAATATGGTTTGCCGCAGTTCTGCGCCCCAACTAAAGGTGTCGCTGTCCGATTCTGTTCTGGCGATGTCGACTCCCCCGGGAACCTGAAACAACGTGCTGCCGGATCTGCTGCCTTGCGTCCAGGAGCCGCCAGCATTCAATTGTGGCAGTAGCAATCCCCTTGCTTGTGGCGCCGCCTCCAGCGATGCCAGTCGCCGCGCTTCGGCTTCGTGAATAAGCGGGTCACTTTGCAGTGCCTGTTGATAGACCTCCAATAATGATGCCGCACTGGCAGTCACCGATGTAGCCATGGCCAAAAGGAAAGCTAGTAAGTATTTAATTTTCATAAGTTTTTTAAATCCTGGTTGCCAGCAGGCAATTGTCGCGCCGGTATTAGGTGTTATGGTCAACTATATCACCAAACCAGTCAAGTTAAATTCCCGGATCTTGTGCATTTCAGCAGACCCTGACCGAATCTCAATGTTCCCCGGTGGCAATGGATTTTACATCTCCCCGCTGCAAAATTTCCTGCACGTTATGGTGCCCGACCCGAATTGGACAGACACTGATTAGATGCCCCTGTACGGGATGTGGTTTCACTTCAGAAGAGAAATGCCGGTTTTTCTATGGCGTTCACAAGCGCGGGCAAGTCTGTTTCGAACAATTGCGCCGTCTGCAAATTCTGCTCCGCGTCAAGTGTAACCAGTATTGCATCTTTTGCTGGTGATTCTCCGATGACTGCGAAAATCCTGCCACCCGGATTCAGAGCCGCTACCAGGCGCTCATCCATTTCTCGCATGGATCCGCTGACAATGATGGCATCAAAGTGACCTGACGGTAGGTCATCCAGCACGTCCATGCATTGCAGCTCGACGTTACGGATACCAGCATCAGCGAGATTCTTTTCAGCCGCAACGATAAAATCACTGTAGATGTCAATGCTGGTAACTGCTGCTGCGAGCCCGGCCATGCAAGCCGTAAGATAGCCACTGCCCGTGCCGACTTCCAACACCTTGTCTGCAGCTTGCAAAGCCAGCGCCTGGAGTATTTTCCCCTCCATCGTCGGTCGCAGCATGCATTGGCCATGGGCCAGCGGGATTTCGTCGTCTGCAAATGCCAGATCGACAAATACCGCCGGGACGAATTTGTCACGGCGCAGCCGTTGCAAGACATTGATGATGAGCGGGTTCGCAACGTTGTTTGTACGCATTTGTTGCTCGATCATCCGGCGTCGGGCGAATTCGATATTCATTGCATTGCTGTCCTTTAATTACTTGAAAAATATAAAGTTTTTATTTCCAATGCCAACTTCGCGCGACACGGGAGCGTTTTTGTTCGCCGATCTGTTATTGAATTATGGTGAATTACTGCAGTGCGCTGCGGTAGCTGGGATATCCTTAAGCGTGCACGTCAAGAATGCCCAAGATATTCTCGAATCTCCAGCGTGTGAGAGTCGTATATTGAGGCACTAATAATAACAAATGCCCTTGAGTCGCATCATTTGTATGATGACTGTAGTGGGGCGGAACAGACTTGCCTTCAAGCAGTTTAAATAATGTTCGAAGCGTGAGCATCATCGGGGAGTTAGTTTCCCTGGTACCAGGGAAAGAATGTCGTCAATCGTCGTAATTTTGCTTCTTTCAGGCTTGTTGTCAGCAGCGCTGATCGCATTTGTCATTCTGTGGCTGAATCAACGGCGGATCAATGTCCGGCTTGGTGGTCTCAACGATGAACTGGTTGCGGTTTCGGGCGACGCATCAGTAGGGCGCCGGCTGGCTGCCGGCGGTAGTGGCGAGATTGGTGAGCTCACCAGAACGATCAACCGATTGTTTGATGCGATTGGTGAGCGTGACGAGAAGATTCAGGGCCGGGATCGTCTGTTTTCAGACTTCACACGCACGCTTCCTGAAATAGTTCTGGTGCACGATGATCGAATCCTGCTTGCTAACGAAAGTGCGGCGAGCCTGATTGGTGTCAGCCCCGGGCAACTGGAAGGAAGAGATGTCGCGGATCTCGTGAAACCAGCCTATCGGGCGCTGTTTCGCAAGATGGTGACGCAACGGCTCGCTGGCGAAACTGCGCCGCGACGCCTGGAAATCCAACTAATCGACGGCAACGAACAGGGTCTGTGGGTCGAAGCACAAAGCTCACTGATTGAATACCACGGTGCTCGCGCGATATTGACGATTGCCCGCGATGTCAGTCATCGCAAGAACCTTGAAGTGTCGCTTAGTCGCGGTAAACGACAGGCACAATACACGCTCGAATCAATATCAGAGGGGGTTATAACGACGGACAACGAGGGTCGCATCGATTATATGAATCGCGCTGCGGAATCCATGGTTGGGACAAATCGGGACGATGCGACGGGACACAAGATTGGCGAGTTATTTTCGCTGATCGACGAAGCGGATCGGCGGTCTCTGGGTGATCCGGTCGAGCGCTGTTTGTCAATCAGAAGAAGGGTCAACATGGGTCGTCGTGCGCTAATGGTCAGCAAGGATGGCGAGCACGAACATTCCGTCGAAATCAGCGCATCACCGATTCAGGGACCAGCCAACAGCATTTCCGGCACCGTGGTCGTATTTCATGATGTCGGTGAAATTCGCGGCCTGACGCAGCAAATGAGTTACCAGGCCACACATGACGCTTTGACCGGCCTGATCAATCGTCGCGAGTTTGAACGCCGGCTGCAGGAGGCGATGGACTCGGCTCACGCAGAAGAGGCGGTGCATATTCTCTGTTACATGGATCTCGATCGCTTCAAGGCGGTCAATGACAGTTGCGGCCATATAGCCGGCGATAACATGCTGCGAGAAGTATCGAGCCTGATCAAGGAACAGGTCCGTGATTCAGATTTCGTCGGCCGTCTCGGCGGTGATGAGTTTGGCACATTATTGATGGGTTGCCCGATTGAAAAAGCGCAACAAATTGCGGCAGATATTTGCAACGCTGTTGCCGGTTATCGATTTGTCTGGAAAGACAAGATATTCAATATCGGTATCTCCGTCGGGCTGGTACAGATCAGCAATGCCAGCGGCACGCTGCAGGATGTCGTTAGTGCCGCAGATTCAGCCTGTTACGTCGCCAAGCAAAGCGGGCGAGGCCAGGTGCATGTGTATTCAGCACGTGATGAGGCGATTGCTCGTGACAGAGGCGACATCCAATGGCTGCAGCAATTGCAGGATGCCCTGCACGAGGGCAAGTTCGAACTGGCGATGCAACCGATCATCGCGACAGGCAGTGGCGACAATAGCGGACCTGCCGTCGAAGTGTTGATTCGCATGCCGGATGAGCGCGGACGCCACTCCAATTCGGCAGACTTCCTGCGTTCAGCAGAGCGCTATCAATTGATGCCGCAGATCGACCGCTGGGTTTTCAATGCGACACTTGCGGCGATCAATGCACAGGAAATCAGGCTGGCGAGCAATCGCAGTTGCGCAATCAACATTTCAGGACAAACGCTCGGCGATGAAGAGTTCCTCGACTTCGTCGTAGAAGCGCTGGACCACAGTGGTGTAGCACCGGGTAGCATCTGCTTCGAAGTTACCGAGAGCGCGATCTCCGCCAACCTGCAATATGCACAGCGCTTTATCGAGGTATTGCATGGTATCGGCTGCGAGTTCGCCCTGGATGACTTTGGCAGCGGCCTCGGCTCGTTTGCCAACCTGAAACACCTGCCGGTGGATTACCTCAAGATCGATGGTAGCTATACGCGCAATCTGAGCTCCGACCTGGTGAACCAGGAAGTGGTTTCTGCAATGATCAAGCTGGCCCGAACACTGGATTTCAAGATCGTCGCGGAACAGGTCGAAGAACAGGAAGACTTCGATTGGCTACGTGATAACGGCGTGGATTTTGTCCAGGGGAATTTCATCGATCCCCCAGCCGTACTGGGTAAAGGCACGACCGGAACCTATCGCACACTGTCCCTGTGAGCAAAAAAGTGCGCACTCAAAAACTGTAGCCAACTTACCTTACCCAATACCAATTAACTGTAGAAGACTCTCGTAGGAGCCCGCCCAGCGGGCGAAATTCCCGAGCGGGCGTGGTGGGTCGGTGTTTTGCAAACAATTACGGGCATGTTTGAAAACATGCCCGTAATTGTTTGTCGCTCGCTGGGCGAGCTCCTACAAAAAAAGCCGCCAGACGAAAGTCAGGCGGCTTTTGGTTTTTGTCGCGGTGGCGTGCTCGTTACAGCAAAGGCACCATCAACAACGCCACGATATTAATAATCTTGATCAACGGGTTGATCGCCGGTCCCGCCGTATCCTTGTACGGATCACCAACCGTATCGCCAGTCACTGCCGCCTTGTGCGCAGCAGATCCCTTGCCGCCATGTTTTCCATCTTCGATGTATTTCTTGGCGTTGTCCCAGGCACCGCCACCGGCGGTCATGGAGATCGCAAGAAACAAGCCAGTGATAATCGTGCCCAGCAACAGTCCGCCAAGTGCTTTCGGACCCAATAGCAGGCCAACAACGAGCGGCGCCATTATCGGCAGCAAGGAGGGCACAATCATTTCCTTGATCGCCGCTTTGGTCAGAAGGTCGACCGCTTTGCCGTACTCAGGCTTGCCGGTACCTTCCATAATGCCTTCGATTTCGCGGAACTGGCGGCGAACTTCTATGACGACAGATGCGGCTGCGCGCCCAACGGCCTCCATTGCCATGGAAGCGAACAAATAGGGTATCAGGCCACCGATGAACAGGCCGATGATGACCCGGTAATCGTCCAGGTGGAATGTTGATTCTATGCCTGCCATTTCCAAGGCGTTGGTGTAGTCCGCAAACAGCACCAGGGCTGCGAGGGCGGCAGAACCGATGGCGTAGCCCTTGGTCACCGCTTTGGTTGTATTGCCAACTGCATCGAGCTGGTCGGTAATGGCGCGGACTTCTGCGGGCATTTCTGACATTTCAGCAATACCGCCGGCATTGTCTGTAATCGGACCAAAAGCATCGAGCGCAACAATTACGCCGGTCATTGACAGCATTGCCGTTGCCGCAATCGCGACGTTATAGAGCCCTGCCATCGAGTCACCTTCCGGCGCAAGCTGGTACGCACCCCAGATACTTGCGCAAATGGCAATCACCGGCCATGCGGTTGCTTTCATGGAAACGCCGAGTCCGGCAATGATATTGGTTGCGTCACCGGTGAGTGAGGCCGCGGCGATAGTCCTGACCGGCTTGTACTCGGTACTGGTGTAGTACTCGGTAATGACCATCAGCGCAGCAGTCAGTGCGAGACCGATAAGCGCGGCACCGTAAATGCCGCTGGCGTTGCCGCCATCGGCCATCATCATATTGGTAATCGGGTAGAACGCGATACCGGCAAGTACGGCGGCAACGATCACGCCTTTGTACAGCGCGCCCATCACTTTGCCACCATCCGATGTCTTAACGAAGAATGTACCAATGATCGATGCGACGATTGACACAGCGCCGAGCACCAGTGGATAGAGCACCGCGGCAGAGCCGACGTTCGGTGCGACCAGGCTGCCGAGCAACATTGTCGCGACAATCGTGACAGCGTAAGTCTCAAACAGGTCGGCTGCCATGCCAGCGCAGTCGCCAACGTTGTCACCTACATTGTCGGCAATAACAGCTGGATTTCTTGGGTCGTCTTCAGGAATTCCGGCTTCAACCTTGCCGACGAGATCGGCACCAACGTCCGCACCCTTGGTAAAGATACCGCCACCAAGCCTTGCAAATATGGAGATCAGGGAACCACCGAATGCCAGGCCAACCAATGCGTGAATCGCTTTCTCATCGCTGACGCCGATCGAGGTCAGGAAGAGGTAATAGCCAGCCACACCCATGAGGGCCAGCCCAACGACCAGCATGCCGGTGATGGCACCGCCGCGAAACGCGATATTCAGCGCAGGCGCAACGCCTTTTCTTGCTGCTTGGGCAGTGCGGACATTGGCGCGAACCGATACAAACATGCCGATGTAGCCAGTCATTCCCGAAAGCACTGCACCGATCGCAAAACCGACCGCTGTTTGCCAGCCAAGAGCCACGAAGAGAACAGCCAAAAGGACAACGCCCACCACGCCGATCGCGAAGTACTGGCGATTCATGTAAGCGCCAGCGCCTTCCTGAATGGCCTGTGCAATTTCCTGCATGCGGTCGTTTCCGGCCGGTTGCCTAAGGACCCATCGGGCAGATAAGAGGCCGTAAAGCACTGCCAAAACGCCCGCGCCTATGGCTAGCCATAGAGCAAACTCGTTAGTCATTCGATTGTCTCCCAATCATAAAAATGTTCCCGGGCGCGTGTGCCGCCGGGACAATAAAAAATCTCGATGTTTGATTTCTTACGTCCGATGTTCTTGTTTTCGTAAGAAAGTGTCTGCCGGTACTTGCGAACCGTTGACAAGGTCTGCCCCGGTCAGTGGCCGCGCATCATACCACAAAATTTGTCTTTAACTTTCGCTTGACAGGCACTTTTTTCAGTGTGACATAATTCGGTAAGCCGTTGATATATGGAGGATAATCTTCGCCGCGAATCAGTGGTTCCAGGTAGCGGCGAGCGGCCGGTGTGATCGAAAATCCGTCAGCAGAAATATAGCGACGGGGCAACATTTTTTCCTTGTTGGCAATTCTGGACAGCGGCGCCTTGCTGATTTTCCAGCGATATGGATTATCGGAGATGCGTTTGATGACCGGCATCACTGCGGTGTCGCCGGCGAGCGCCATTTTGACAGCAGCAGCACCGACCGCATAAGCCTGGCGGACGTCCGTCGCCGAGGCTATGTGACGAGCTGAGCGCTGTAGGTAGTCGGCGACGGCATAGTGGTATTTGTAACCAAGACGCTCGCGCACCATGTTCGCAATCACCGGTGCCACACCACCCAGCTGCGAATGGCCAAATGCATCAACTGTGCCTGCCTCGGCAAGAAAGCGGCCATTGGCGTAGCTTGCGCCTTCACTGACTACAATGACGCAATAACTGTATTTTTGTACGCATTCTTTAACCCGCTGCAGAAAGGCGCGTTTTTTGAACGGTATCTCGGGGAAAAGAATAATGTGCGGTGCATCCCCTGGCGCGGACCCGGCCAGCCCACCGGCCGCGGCGATCCAGCCTGCGTGCCGGCCCATTACTTCCAAAACGAAAACTTTGGTTGATGTCTTTGACATTGAGACCACATCAAGCGCCGCTTCCCGGGTGGATACAGCAACATACTTCGCCACTGAACCGAATCCCGGGCAGTTATCAGTGATCGGCAGGTCATTGTCTACCGTCTTTGGAATTCCCAGGCAGGTTACCGGGAAGCCCATACGCTTGCTGACGAGAGATACCTTGTGCGCGGTATCCATCGAATCGTTGCCACCGTTGTAAAAAAAGTAGCCGATGTCGTGGGCTTTAAACACTTCGATCAATCGTTCGTATTCGGCGCGGTTCTCCGCAAGGCTTTTCAGCTTGTAGCGAGCAGAGCCGAACGCTCCCCCCGGCGTATGCCGTAACGCTGCGATCGAGCGCCTCGTTTCCCGGTTGGTATCGATCATATCTTCGGTCAAAGCGCCGATGATGCCGTTTTTTCCGGCGTACACGTTGGCGATTCGTTGCGGATACTTGCGCGCTGTTTCGATGACGCCGCAGGCACTGGCGTTGATCACCGCGGTCACACCACCTGACTGCGCGTAAAAAGCGTTCATTTTTTTCATTGAGCTCGATACCTTTAGCAGGATTTAAATCGAGACGAAGCATAGCGGAATCTGCTGGCGGCTTCAGTGCGCAACTAACAGATTCACGTGTTGCTGGCTACATTGACGTCACCATCATATGCCGGTAGCGTATGCGCGCTGAAATTGACGAATTTCTTGAAGAGATAATTTCAATGTACATCGTGTTGATGGGGGCTCCGGGTTCCGGCAAGGGCACCCTGGCCAAGAAACTGATGGCGGAAAAGAATATTCCGCAAATATCCACCGGTGACATGTTGCGTGCAGCCATCGCGGCAGGAAGCCGTTTTGGCCAGCAAGCCAAAGATGTAATCGATTCAGGCCAGCTTGTGGCGGATGAAATCGTGCTCGGAATAATCAGTGAGCGGCTGGCTGAGCCGGATGTAGCAGACGGATTTGTCCTCGACGGTTTTCCACGAACCCGGCAACAGGCGCTGGATCTTGAAGACCTGCTCGATCAATTGGCCAAGCCACTGGACGCTGTTATCCTGCTGGATGTCGATTTCGACATTTTGTTGAAGCGACTAACCGGGCGTCGCACCTGTTCGCTGACGGGTAAGTTGCTCAACGTCTATTTTTCATCCGCGGAAGAACTCTCTGCTTGCACTGAGGCAGGTGGAGAATTGCTGCAGCGAGAAGACGACAAAGAAGAAATTATACAGAACCGACTCGATGTCTACCGCCGCCAGACGGAACCGCTGATTGAGTTCTACCGGAAAAGAGGCAAGCTCAGGACCGTAGACGCCGATGGATCGTTCGAAGACGTATATGAGCGGGTCCTGGCTGTACTATAGCCGGCGGAGTGCATATTCCCGGCCAACAATATTCGGCTAGCCGTTCTCGAGTAATTCGAGGAGTTTGGAGCCAAGCAACTCATTTCGCCAGCCGCGAAACACCCTGGAATTACGTTCACCCAGCATCGCGGCCGAAAGTTCCTTGCGTGGAGCGATAATCTCTGTCGCGATACCCAGTTGCTCGGCGCGGCCGGATACTTGTCGCAGCAACTTTTTTAGCAGTGCTTTTTGTTTCTCGTTGGGTCGCAGCGGTGGTTCGTAGTATGTTTCGTCTTTGCCGGCGTCGTTGAGTATCCGTAGCAGCTCCGCACCGGCTCTCGATATCGTGCGACCGGCCAGACCGGAAATTTTGCCGAGCTCAGATTTAGTTGCCGGCCTGTTGCAGGCCAGGTCAAGTAGTACGGGATCACGCAATATCCATTGCCGTGGTCGATTGGTGCGTATTGCTTCACGCTCGCGCCAGTCTGCAAGCCCCACAGCGCCGACCCGCGCCGACCCGCGCAACGCGCTGGCTCCCTTCAGGCGGTTGATAGCAAGTGTCGGGTCGTTCGCATACAGAGAGATGTCGAGCATGTCTGCAGAATCCTGCATCGCCCATTGCAACCGATCCAGCTTCGCCAGTCGTTCGGTAAGAATTTCATAGGCTGGCAATAGATACAATACGTCCTCCGCGGCATAATCCAAAACAGCATCGTCCAGCGGCCGGCGCGACCAATCGGCGCGTGTATGCGACTTCGCAAGCTCAACACCGAACAATTCGGCGACCAGGTTTGCATAGCCAATTTGTGGCTGATAGCCAAGCAGAGCCGCTGCAACTTGTGTGTCGAAGACCTCTTGTGGCATGCAATCCGATGCCTGATAAACCACCTCCATGTCTTGTCGGCCAGAATGCAAAACCCATGCCGGCCGCATCAACGCCTGCCAGAAACTTGACGTCCCGGCATCGTCGGAAGATTCCGCTTGCAGAGGGTCGGCACAAAAAATATTTTTGCCGGTTGATATTTGCACGAGGCACAATTGTGAATAGAAAGTCCTCTCGCGCATGAATTCTGTGTCAACGCCAATGCGGCTTTCCGCAGCGATTGCATTGTGTAGGCTGTCGTCGCGAATATCGACGTATTGAAAATCAGGCATGGTGGGTGAGTCTTCGAATATCGAGATTATTTTTCTGCGAACGTGCGATGATACCGTTCAACTTTTCACTATTGTGACAGAACACTGCAGCTACTTCTCAGAACATTCTTCGATATCATTTTACTGCGCAAAGGCCCGCAGGATGTACCGAATTCGCTGGTCGTGATGCTGTTGTCTTTCGCCTTGTTGCTGTTTGCGACCTTTGCATCCGCCGTATTGATCAAGCCGACCGGTGGCGAGAGTGTATTGCTGTCTTTTATCACCAGTCTGCTCGGCTATGTATTTTACGCTGCCGTACTGATGGTCAGCGGTTTTCTCAACCGCCTTGGACAAACAATATCGTCGATTATGGCGTGCGGCTCTATCCTCACGCTTTTGATGGTATTTGCCTACGTGATGCTCAGTCCGTTCCTCGGCGCCCGGATTGCCGCCCTGGCGGCAACCCTGATCCTGTTCTGGTCAGTTCCGGTAAAAGGCCATATCATCGCGCGTGCGATTAACAAGCACTGGTATCTCGGTATTGCTATTGCAATGGCAATATTTATTCTGCAATTCGCTATTTACTCCGCAATGGTTTCGTCCGACTGAAGACAATTTAACTATGCACATACATATCCTCGGTATCTGTGGAACATTCATGGGCGGTATAGCGGCGCTGGCGCGGGCAGCCGGTCACCAGGTAACTGGCAGTGATGCGAACGTATATCCACCGATGAGTACGCAACTCAGGAACCTGGGTATAGACATCATCGAGGGATACGACCCGGCGCAGCTGGATCCGGTGCCTGACTATGTGGTCGTTGGCAATGCCATGAGCCGCGGCAATCCGGTTGTTGAGGCCATGCTTGATCGCCGTATGCCGTACTGTTCCGGCCCGCAATGGCTTGCTGAGCACGTCATGCACAATCGACATGTGATGGCAGTGTCGGGCACACACGGCAAGACCACGACGGCCAGTATGCTGGCGTGGATACTGGAAGACGCCGGCTTGTCGCCGGGATTTCTGATCGGCGGGGTGCCGGCAAATTTTGAAGTATCGGCCAGTTTTGGTGATTCAAAGTATTTTGTCGTGGAAGCAGACGAGTACGACACCGCATTTTTCGATAAACGTGCGAAGTTCGTTCATTATCGGCCGCAAACGTTGATCATTAACAATCTCGAATTCGACCATGCTGATATATACGCGGATCTGGATGCAATTTTGTGGCAGTTCCATCAGCTGATGCGCATGGTTCCGGGTAACGGTCGCGTTATTATTAATGGCGATGATGACAATGTTAGCAAGGTAATCGAACAGGGGTGCTGGACGCCGGTTGAGCGATTCAGCAGCGGGAGTGAGGCTGACTGGACTGCACGCTTTACTGACAGTGGTGAGCGTCGCATCAGTATTGCGCAGCGCGACGGCGCCACTGCCGAATCTGCATGGAAGCTGGGCGGAATGCACAACCTGGAAAATGCCGTGGCTGCAGTTGCGGCGGCACAATCAGCCGGCGTTGCCCTCGCGCAGGCAGTGGATGCGATGTCCCGGTTCAACGGCGTGAAGCGTCGTATGGAAAGAACTGCAACGGTATCCGATATCGCGATTTACGATGACTTTGCTCATCATCCAACCGCTATACGGCGCACAATCGAGGGTTTGCGGAAGCGCTTTCCAGGTCAGCGAATCGTTGTTGCATTCGAGCCGCGTTCGAACACCATGAAAATGGGCTTGCAGAACGAGGCGCTGGCATCATCACTCGATGGTGCAGATCTGATATTCGTTTACCGGCCGGAAGAACTCGATGAGAAATTCGATGCCAGTATTCGCGCATTGGGACAGCGGCTGGTCCTGTGTACAGACTATGACGAACTCGTATCCGGACTGGAGAGCAAGCTCCTGGCAGGTGATCAGCTTGTATTCATGAGTAATGGTGGTTTTGGTGCCGCCCGACAAAAGTTGACGATGGCCCTACAAAAGAAGCGTGCGGCTGGTCCGAATAATGCATGAGTGTTGGCTGCCGGCTCTGAACCCATCAAACCACCCTTGTTGGACTACTGGCAACTGACGTTTCGCGAACTATACTGAAAGTATGCAGGTCCCATTTTTTCCATTACGCACCGTTCTTTATCCAGGTGGTCCACTTCCACTGAGAATTTTTGAGACGCGGTATCTGGATATGATCAGCCAGTGCCTGAAGAACGACAGCCTCTTCGGTGTGTTGTTAATTCGTGCCGGCAGCGAAACCGGCCTGGCAAGCACCTACGATGTTGGTACGCTTGCTCGAATTACAGACTGGTACCAGGGCAACGACGGATTGTTGGGTATTACTGCAGTCGGCGAACAGAGGTTTCGCCTGCTATCGAGTTCACGACAAGCCGACGGTCTGAATATTGGCGAGATCGAATTATTATCAGACGAGGTGGGTCCTGCGTTACCGGATGAATTCAAACCGCTGGCACAGATATTGTCGGGTATTTTGGATGATCTGGGTCGCCTCTATGAATCAATGGACAGAAACTATGAGGATGCAAACTGGGTCGGCTACCGGTTTGCTGAAATTCTGCCGATTACGCCTGAGCAAAAACAATCGTGCCTGGAAGCCGAAGATTCGCTAACACGTCTCGAGATGATGCGCGAAGTGCTGGATTCAGTGCGTGGCCCGGAAATTTTGGCCTGACACTTTTGTCAGCGAAATCCTCACCCGAAAATTTCATGAGTGCCGGCTAAATCGATTCGAAAACTGCTTTCGCGGCATCCAGTGTTTGTGCGATCTCGTCATCGCCATGAGCACTCGAGACGAATCCGGCTTCGTACGCGGACGGCGCAAGATAAATGCCTTTGTCGAGCATGCCATGAAAGAATTTTCTGAATCTGTCTACATCCGCTGCAACAACCTGGCTGTAGCGGCGAATGGGACCCGCATCACTGAACACAAAACCGAACATGCCGCCGCAGGATTCAACACAAAGCGGGACGCCTGCAGCCCTGGCAAGATCGGCCAGTCCATCAGCCAGCCTCTTCGTAGCAGCACCCAGGTCATCGAAAAAGTCAGCTGCTTCGAGTTGCTCCAGCGTGGCGATACCGGCAGCCATCGCGAGCGGATTTCCCGACAACGTTCCCGCCTGGTACACCGGTCCGTCTGGCGCAATGCTCGCCATAATGTCCGCCCGCCCGCCGAATGCTGCAGCGGGCAAGCCGCCGCCGATTACCTTGCCGATGGTTGTAAGGTCAGGGCGAATGCCGAACAATTGCTGCGCACCACCTTTGGCGACGCGAAATCCCGTCATGACCTCGTCGAGTATCAGCAAGGCACCGGCCGCCGTGCAAAGCGAGCTCAATGTTTCGAGAAAGCCCTCAACAGGTGGCACCATGTTCATATTTCCGGCGATCGGTTCGACGATAACGCAGGCGATTTGTTCGCCGAATTCCGCGAATGCCTGCTCAACTGCAGCCGCATTATTGTACTCGAGCGTAATCGTGTGCTCGGCCAGTCCTGTGGGCACGCCGGGTGAGCTTGGCACGCCAAGTGTCAGGGCGCCGGAGCCGGCCTTGATCAGCAATGAGTCCGAATGCCCGTGATAGCAGCCCTCGAACTTTACTATCTTGTCGCGGCCGGTATGACCGCGGGCCAGCCGAATGGCGCTCATCGTCGCTTCGGTGCCGGAATTGACCATGCGCACCCTTTCGATCGAGGGCATGAACTCGATTATTTTCTTTGCCAGCTGTGTTTCGATGACAGACGGTGCGCCGAAGCTTAAGCCCCTGGCTGCAGTTTCAGTAACTGCCTGGACAACAGCGGGATGCGCGTGACCAAGAATCATTGGACCCCATGAGCCGACATAGTCGATTAGTTGACGGCCATCTTCTGTTTCAATTCGTGCGCCGCTGGCGCTCCTGATGAAAACCGGTTCGCCACCAACGCCGGCGAAAGCGCGCACGGGCGAGTTAACGCCGCCCGCAATATATTTTTTAGCCTCTGTGAAATGACTCATAAGATTCCTGCGTAATAATAATGCTTTAGTTGGCTTGTTGCCTTAGCTGGGTCACCTTATATCCTCGTTTTGCGAGGAGATCCGGCACACCTTCTGTACCGACCAGGTGCAACGTTCCCACGACAATGAGGTAGTCAATCTCATGCGTTAGCAAAGTTTCGATCCTCTCAGCCCAGGAGCGATTTCGGTCAACGACAATCACCTGATTCAGTTCCGGATACTGTTGCATGTCGCGCAACAGATTCTCCTCAAGGGACGCAACGTCACCGTTGTGCCATGCATCGATAATCGAATCCATCATCCCGTCAATTTCGGCGCCCTCGGCCAGCGACTGCATGAACAATTCCCGTTGCGATTCCGCAGATAAATTGTCCAGAAAGCCAAGTTGTTGCCGCATTGTTTCGAAGCCGAAAATTTCCTTGTTATCTTTCCTGGCCATTTCCAGTAAATGAGCTTCAACGCCATAAATCGGGCTGAAGCCGATACGCATCAACAGCATAATTTCGATGTTTATCGCCGCATACCACAGTTCAGACGTTTCCAGGAGCTTAAGTGGAATTTGCAGCGCGACTGCTTGCACTTCGGCTTGTGCATACAGTTCCGGACCCAGCAGGTCACTGAGTGTTTTATCGTCCTGAATCAACCCCAGTTCGGTGGACAGCATCTGGTCGGCAATCGGATCGGCATCGTCCATGTCGAGCTCCATAAACAGGACATCTGCGTTGTCGTAAGCGTCATCAATTGCAGAGGGAAGCGGGTGATCCGTTTCACGCAACAGATGAATAGAGCCCAGCAGATAAACATGATTCTGTTTGCCATCGACCTGCCACAACGAAACCGGATGGTTGCCCTCATGCGCGTTGATCGTGCCGGCGAGCAGCAGAAATAACAGCACGGGCGCATTTGGGCCACGACGGAAATATCGAATCATATCGATTCGGCAGCCAGCCAAACCAGCTCTGTGTTTACGCTGCCGTCTGCGTGCAGTTCGATACGGCGGTATGCCGGTGGATTGTCATCGAGTGCGAATTCATCGCTGCCCGGTTTGAACTGGCGGCAGGTGGCCGGTGTGCCAATGATCCTGATCGAATTTCGCTCTGCGAAAAACTCCTGATGTACATGGCCGAATATGGCGGCCCGTACTTTGCTGGTCTGCGAGATCAGGCTCAGGAATTCTTCGCCGTTCTTCAGTCCCACCTCATCCAGCCATTTACAGCCAACCGGTAGCGGTGGGTGATGCAGGCAGATCAGAACGTGTTCCGCCGTCGTCGTAGCAAGAATTTTTTCCAGCTTCGCCATCTCGTCATCATTGACGCGCCCGCCAGCCTCGCCATCAACGCAGCTGTCGATGCCCGTGATCAGCCAGTTGCCGGTATGCAGAGAGTCACAATAGTGAAATGGTGGCTGTGAAACAGCATCGCGCATCAGGTCGCGAACATCATGGTTACCCGGCACACAGTAGACGGGCAGTTGCAGTGGTCGCATCAGTTCGCAGAAACGATCGTAGGCTTCGCGACTGTCATCCTGAATCAGGTCGCCGGTCATCGCCACCAGGTCTGCATGCCATTCGTCGGCGCGAATAGCGGCGATGACGCGCGTCAGTGAGGAATGGGTGGCCGTGCCACGCAGACTCGACTCTGCATCAGCGAATAAGTGTGGGTCTGTTACTTGCAGTACCCGGACAGGATCGGTCGATGTTTGAATTGGGATCGTACTCGCTTCTGGTTGCGCAATCGGCAATATTGCAGGCGTCAACAGGCATCGATAATAGCCCTTTGCATCAGGTCAGGCCAGCGTGCGGCAATTCCGGCCGGCCCGCGTAAAGCGGGCCAGCCAGTTTCGACAGTGAAACTAATAACGGTAGTGTTCTGGCTTGAACGGGCCATCTTTGGCAACGCCAATATAGTCTGCCTGCTCGTCACTTAACTCGGTGATCTGAGCGCCGATACGGTCAAGGTGCAATCGCGCAACCTTCTCGTCAAGGTGCTTCGGCAAAACATAGACTTCGTTCTTGTATTCGCCACTGTTCTGCCACAACTCTATCTGCGCCAAAACCTGATTCGTGAATGAGTTGGACATGACAAAACTGGGATGCCCGGTTGCGCAACCCAGGTTAACGAGGCGTCCTTCAGCGAGCAGGATGATCCGTTTGCCGTCCGGAAAGACAATGTGGTCGACCTGCGGTTTGATGTTGTCCCATTCATATTTCTTCAGGTATTCAACGTCAATTTCATTGTCAAAATGGCCGATATTGCAGACGATCGTCTGGTTTTTCATGCGCTCCATCTGCGGCCCGGAGACGACGTGGTAGTTACCTGTCGCGGTTACCACGATATCGACCTGGTCACAGATGTCATCGAATTTCACGACGCGATAGCCTTCCATCGCCGCCTGCAATGCACAGATCGGATCGATCTCGGTGATCAAAACGGTGGCGCCGAGGCCGCGCAACGACTGTGCGCAACCCTTGCCAACATCGCCATAGCCGCAGACCACCGCAACCTTACCGGCGATCATCACATCGGTGGCACGCTTGATGCCGTCAACGAGCGATTCGCGGCAGCCATACAAATTATCAAATTTGGACTTGGTTACGGAGTCATTGACGTTAAAAGCAGGGCAGGCCAGTGAGCCATCTTTTTGCATGTCATAGAGTCGTTTAACGCCGGTGGTCGTCTCCTCCGAGAGTCCCTTGATGTTTTTCATCAGGTCCGGGTACTTGTCATGCAGGATCTGGGTCAGGTCACCACCGTCATCGAGGATCATGTTGGGTGTCCAGCCATCCGGGCCGTTGATGGTCTGCTCGACGCACCACCAGTACTCGTCTTCGGTCTCTTCCTTCCAGGCAAATACCGGTACACCGGTGGCCGCTATTGCTGCCGCGGCGTGATCCTGTGTTGAAAAGATATTGCAGGATGACCAGCGAATGTCAGCACCAAGATCTGCCAGTGTTTCGATCAGTACAGCAGTCTGAATGGTCATGTGCAGGCAACCGGTCAGGCGTACGCCCTCCAGCGGCTTCTGGCCCTTGTACTCTTCACGCAGAGCCATCAGGCCCGGCATTTCCGTCTCTGCGATCGCTATTTCCTTGCGGCCCCAGTCGGCCAGCGTCATGTCTGCGACTTTGTAATCCTGACCCGCGATGGCCACGGCTTCGTTGCTACTACTACCACTCATTTATTTCTCCTCAAAAATAATTCGTTCAGGCTGCGGCGGCGCCACGCAAAGCCTCTGCCTTGTCGGTGCGTTCCCAGCTCACGTCAATGTCTTCCCGACCAAAGTGCCCGTAGGCCGCAGTCGGCTTATAAATAGGTCTGATCAAATCCAGCATTTTCAAAATGCCATACGGTCGCAAATCGAAATTGTCACGAACCAGCGCTACGAGCTCGTCCTCACCCAGTTTGCCCGTGCCAAACGTATGAATGCTGATTGAGGTGGGCTCCGCAACGCCAATGGCATAAGAAACCTGGATCTCGCAGCGATCTGCAAGACCTGCTGCGACGATATTTTTTGCGACATAGCGGCAGGCATAGGCAGCAGATCGATCGACCTTCGATGGATCTTTACCGGAAAATGCACCGCCGCCGTGACGGGCCGAGCCACCGTAGGTATCGACAATGATCTTGCGACCGGTAAGACCGCAATCTCCCATTGGCCCACCGATCTCAAATCGACCCGTCGGATTAATGTGATATCGCGTTTTCTTGCTGGTCCACTCGGCAGGAATCACCGGCTTGATGATTTCTTCCATGACTGCCTCACGCAGATCTTCCAGACTGATGTCAGCCTGATGCTGTGTTGAGAGAACCACCGCATCAATGCCGACCGGCTTGTCGTCTTCGTACCGGAAAGTAACCTGGCTTTTGGCGTCCGGCCTGAGCCACGGTAAAATACCAGTCTTGCGCACATGCGCCTGTCGCCTGACCAGTCGGTGTGCGAAGGTAATCGGTGCTGGCATCAGCACCTCGGTTTCATTGCTGGCGTAGCCGAACATGAGCCCCTGGTCACCGGCTCCCTGGCTTTCCGGGTCACCGCGGTCCACGCCCTGGGCGATATCCGGTGACTGCTTGCCGAGTGCGTTCAGTACCGCACAAGAGGCGCCGTCGAAGCCCATGTGCGAATCGTTGTAACCGATTTCGAGAACGGTATCACGAACCAGCTCTTCCACATCGACCCAGGCCTCGGTGGTTATCTCTCCGGCCACGATGACCATGCCGGTCTTTACCATTGTTTCGCAGGCAACCCGGGCTTTTGTGTCGAGCTCGAGGACAGCGTCAAGGATGGCGTCGGAAATCTGGTCGGCAATTTTATCGGGATGACCCTCGGATACGGATTCCGAGGTGAACAAATAAGAATGGCTCATGTGAAATATCGTGGCTGCTTATTATGGAGCCGCGATTGTACCCTACAGATAGCAGCGCATACTACGCGCAATATTTGTCCCTATGCCCCAACGTGCGGCTCAATCGAGGTCAGATTGAACGATGACGCTTGCGACGATCCCTCGAAACAGGGAAAATGCGCGGCTGCAGGGGTGTCCGCCGGGCCCTGAAAGTCTAAAAATCCAATTATAAATCCGACCGCCTGAGTGCACAGAGAAATATGTCAAAACAATCCGATCGTTCGAACGCGACAAGTCGCCCCGGCAGGCGCGACCTTGCCAACGCCATTCGCGCACTAAGCATGGACGCCGTGCAGGCGGCTAACTCCGGCCACCCCGGCGCACCAATGGGCATGGCAGATATCGCGGAGGTGCTGTGGAATGATTATCTGCGACACAATCCGGCCAACCCCAGGTGGTCCAATCGGGATCGGTTTGTGTTGTCGAACGGCCACGGATCGATGCTGCTTTACAGTCTGCTGCATTTGACGGGCTACCCGTTAACGATCGATGAAATCCGCAACTTCAGGCAATTCGGCTACCGTACTGCGGGTCATCCGGAACGGGATGCCGACCTGGCCATCGAAACCACCACCGGGCCTCTTGGGCAGGGCGTCGGCAACGCGGTCGGTATGGCGCTTGCCGAAAAGATGCTGGCAGCCACATTCAACCGGGACGATTTCAATATTGTCGATCATCGCACCTGGGTTTTTCTGGGTGATGGTTGCCTGATGGAGGGCATCTCGCACGAGGCCTGTTCTCTGGCTGGCACGCTGCAGTTGGGCAAGCTGATCTGTTTGTACGATGACAACGGCATCTCCATCGATGGCGAAACAGATGCCTGGTTCACCGATGACACGGCAATGCGCTTTGACGCTTATGGCTGGCAGGTCATCGACAACGTGGACGGGCACGACAGTGCTGCAATCGCGACGGCGATCGAGGCGGCATTGGCTGATGCTGTGCGACCGACGCTGATTTGTTGCAAAACGATCATTGGCTTTGGCTCGCCGAACAAGCAGGGCACAGCGAGCACCCACGGCGCGCCGCTCGGTGATGAAGAAATCGCCGCAACCCGCGCAGAGCTTGGCTGGGACTATCCGCCATTCGAGATTCCTGAGGATATAGCGAGCGCGTGGGATGCAACCGGGCGTGGCGTCGCCAGTGAGCAGGAATGGAGTGAACTGTACAGTGCCTACCAATCGGTGCACCCGGAGCTGGCAGAGGAATTCGAACGACGCAACGCGGGCGAGCTGCCGGCTACCTGGAACGAATCTGCAGATGCGGCAATCGCCGTCATTAATGCTGATGGCGCCGACATGGCGACGCGCAAAGCGTCACTCCTGGCGCTAAATGCATTCGCACCAATGCTGCCGGAACTTGCTGGCGGTTCAGCTGATCTGACGGGGTCAAATCTCACCAAACATGACGGCTCAAGGGTGATTACCGCCACCGATGCTGCCGGCAACTACCTCTATTTTGGTGTGCGCGAATTCGGCATGTCGGCAATCTGTAACGGCATGGGCCTGCACAGCGGATTGCTGCCGTATTCAGGAACATTTCTTACCTTTTCAGATTACGCTCGCAACGCGTTGCGTATGGCGGCGCTGATGAAGTTGCAGAATATTTTTGTCTACACGCACGACTCGATCGGGCTGGGCGAAGATGGCCCGACGCATCAGCCGGTCGAGCATACCGCCAGCTTGCGGATCATGCCGAACATGCGGGTCTGGAGACCGTGCGATACGGTGGAAACAGCGCTTGCGTGGCGCGATGCTATCGAGCGACGTGATGGGCCTACCAGCCTGATTCTCACGCGGCAGGGGTTGCCACATCAGTCACGCTCAGAAGCCCAGATTGGCCAGATCCGCCGCGGTGGTTACGTACTTGGTGATTGCGAGGGTTCACCGGACATTATCCTGATAGCAACCGGATCTGAAGTGGCGCTGGCGGTTGGCGCGGCCGATGCCTTGCAGGCTGATGGTGTCAAGGTGCGGGTTGTGTCGATGCCATGCACCAACTTGTTCGCAGCGCAGTCCGCTGACTACAGGAGCGAAGTACTGCCAGAGGCAGTCACGGCGCGTGTTGTGATTGAAGCCGGAGTGACCGATGCCTGGTGGCTTTATGCCGGAGCAAAAGGACGCGTCATTGGTCTCGACCATTTCGGTGCATCTGCACCCGCGGGTGAGTTGTTCGAACACTTTGGCTTCTCGGTTGAGAACGTAGTAAAAATTTCCAGGGAGACCCTGGCAGGTTGATTGGATTTCCGGTCGTTACCGGAATAAATGCAGCAGGAGAATTTGATGAAAATTAAGGTCGGTATTAACGGTTATGGTCGCATTGGTCGCAACGTATTGCGGGCACTGTATGAGGGCGACAAGGGAAGCGAAATTGAAATCGTTGCCGTTAATGATCTGGGTGATACCAACACCAATGCGCACCTGACCCGGCGCGATACCGCGCATGGTCGTTTCCCCGGAACGGTAGAAATCGATGGCGATTACATGATCGTCAACGGCGACCGCATTCGTGTGCTTGCGGAACGGGACCCGGAGCAACTGCCGTGGGGTGAACTGGGTGTCGATATTGTTTTCGAATCGACCGGGTTTTTCCGTTCGCGCGAAGCTGCCGCCAAGCATATAACGGGCGGCGCGAAAAAAGTCATCATCTCGGCGCCAGGCAGTGGCGAAGTCGATGCCACGATCGTTTACGGCGTCAATCACGACACCTTGAAAAAAGAGCACACGGTCATTTCGAATGCATCGTGTACAACCAATTGTCTCGCGCCACTGGTGCAACCGCTGCACAAAAAAATTGGCGTCAAGCACGGTATCATGACGACCATCCACGCCTACACCAATGACCAGGTACTGACGGATGTATTCCATAGTGACTTACGGCGTGCACGTTCTGCGACCATGTCACAGATTCCGACCAAGACCGGTGCGGCTGCAGCCGTTGGCCTGGTATTGCCGGAACTCGCCGGCCGCCTCGACGGTTTTTCAATGCGTGTGCCGACGATCAATGTATCGACTGTGGACCTGACCTTTGTTGCCGAACGCGAAACCAGCATTGACGAAATTAATGCCGTAATGAAAGAAGCCAGCGAGGGCGCGTTGAAAGGTGTGCTGGCCTATAACGATGAACCGCTGGTATCCATCGACTTCAATCACGATCCCGCATCATCGACCTACGACGCGGGTCTGACAAAGGTAATGGAGGGAACTCTCGTCAAAGTCTGCGCGTGGTATGACAATGAGTGGGGTTTCTCCAATCGAATGCTGGATACAGCGATCGCATTGCATAACGCCAAATAATCTGCGTAGACCGGTAACGTTTGGATGTCGACCATATTGATGAGCGACCTCGATCTCGCAGGGAAGCGGGTATTGATTCGCGAGGATTTGAACGTTCCGGTGGCGAACGGGCAGGTAACAAGCGATGCACGCATCCGGGCGGCTCTGCCGACCATTCGTGCAGCGCAGGAAGCCGGGGCGGCCGTCATGCTGATGTCGCATCTTGGCAGGCCAACGGAGGGTCAGCCTGCTGACGAATTCTCACTGGCGCCGGTTGCTACAACGCTATCGAAGTTGCTTGGCATCGATGTGCCCTTGATCAGCGACTGGATCGATGGCGTTGAAGTCGAACCGGGGCAGATCGTTCTGCTGGAGAATGTGCGTTTCCTGCCAGGAGAGAAGGCTTGCGATGAGGAATTGTCGCAGCAAATGGCGGCACTTTGCGACATTTTCGTGATGGATGCTTTTGGCACCGCGCATCGGGCGCAGGCCAGCACTGTCGGTGTCGCCAGGTACGCGAAGGTGGCCTGCGCCGGACCGCTGCTCAGCGGCGAGCTGGCTGCACTGGCCAAAGCGCTGGATAATCCTGCGCGGCCGTTGGTCGCTATTGTTGGCGGCTCAAAAGTGTCAACCAAGCTCACCGTGCTCGATGCCCTGGCCAATATTGTCGATCAGTTGATTGTTGGTGGTGGCATTGCCAACACGTTTATTGCGGCAGCCGGGCACAATGTCGGCAAATCATTGTGCGAGCCGGACATGTTGGATACTGCCAGCGCGCTGGCGAGCAATGATGCCGATCGAGCCACGATTCCCGAAATAGTTGATGTTGTTGTGGCGGATGAATTTGCTGCAGATGCCCGCGCTACGACCAAGTCAGTCAATGAGGTTTCTGACGATGAGCTGATTCTGGATATCGGTCCGGTGACGGCCGGGCGATTCGCCGACATTCTGGCGACTGCCGGAACCATAATCTGGAACGGGCCGGTTGGCGTGTTTGAGTTCGATCAGTTTGGTGGCGGTACCAAAGTACTTGCAGAGGCGATCGCCGGTAGCAAAGCATTTTCGATCGCAGGCGGTGGTGACACACTGGCGGCAATCGACAAGTATGGCGTGGCCGAAGATATTTCTTACATTTCGACGGGCGGCGGGGCGTTTCTCGAGTTTGTCGAAGGCAAGACATTGCCGGCAGTGGCGATTCTGGAAGAAAGGGCAATAGACAAGCCGTAGGAGCCCGCCGTACGACAGTTGCGGCCAGCGGTTCTTTGAGATTACCTGTCCATCGGCACGGGCGATAGAGCTGGATTTTCGTGATCGCCTGTAACCTGGCAGGTGCCATTTTCGTCCGGGTGTGCCGGGTTGGTGTCTTGCAAACATTTTGCGTCGCAAAATGTTTGTCGCCCGTGCCGATAGAAAGAAAATCTCCGGGTTTGAGAACGTGTATCGATCGTACGGCGGGCTCCTACGATCCTTTTCTACAATTAATTAGTTTTAAGTAAGGTCAATTGCCTACAGTTTTCGATCAGCGTTTTTTTATGCATTAGTTGACCAGGGACCCGTGATTGCCAGGGTTGTGCCATTCACCTGGATATTCACGAACATCACTTTGCCATCCGGGGAGAAGCAGATTCCTGCGAGCTCCGAGCGGGTGTAGGCGTTGTCGGCCAGGGCGTATTGCTGGCCGTCCGGACGAATGCCGACCAGGCCGCAATGTGTTGCGGTATCTTCGCAGAGAATCAGATCGCCCCATGGGCTCAAGATGAGATTGTCTGCGTGGCGCAGGATGCTGTCCTGTGTTGATTCTGCGAACAGGCTGAGTTTTCCGGGATTCGACTTCTCAGCGGGCGTGCCTTCGGCCGGACTTGGCCGGTAGGCAAAAATCTGGCCGAGACGTTGGCGCCCGCCAATGGTGGCGGCCATGACGATATCGCCATCGGTATAACAAATACCCTCGCCGCGGGCGAAAATGGTTGCACCCTTTTCGCGGCCGCGAAAGCGCAGGTCATTTTCGCTGACGTCCGGTTCTTCGAGGTCGACCCAGGTCGTTTCCAGCCACGTGCGAGGCAACATACCGTCCGCCTGGACCCAGTTGCGAGTGTCGAATTGCGGCTGTCCTTTGATGGCCAGCGCTTGCAGGCGACCACCGCGCTGCAGCTCACCGGCTTTATTCGGAATGAATCGATACAACAAGCTTTGGTGCCGGTCCTCTGTCAGGTAGACCACGCCGGATGCCGGATCAACTGCGGTCGCTTCGTGCTCAAATCGACCCATGTCCTTTAGCGGAACAGGTTCGACTGCCTGTCCACTGGCTGCCGGTACCTCAAAAACGTAGCCGTGTTTCTGGTCACGGCCGAATACGCGTGCGCTTTCAAACGATGTGCCCGGATCATAAAAACACTCCTCGCAGCTCAACCAGCTTCCCCAGGGTGTGGGGCCGCCTGCGCAGTTATTCTCGGTACCCATCAGGCTCATATGCATGTGCGTCCGGCGACGGTTGACCGGGTCATAGTGAATGGTCGTCGTGCCGCCCAGACCAGGGGAACTGTCGGCCCCTCTGTCATAGATTCTGCTGCGATCAGCACGCTTGTAGCGCTGACCTCTCCTGCCGAACGCGCTTGCAGATAACTCATACGGATGAAGTTCGTGATTACAAACCAGGATGATCGTGTTGTCTTCGCCGGCAAAAGCCGCCATGCCATCGGCCAGGCCTGGTACCAGCAGACCATCGTCCATGTCCTGGCCCTTTTGTGCAACTACGCTATAGCTAAATCCTTTCGGCAGGTCTATGACGCCAGCCGGATCTGCGATTAGCTTGCCAAATCCAGCGGCACCCTCAGCAACGCTTTGTCGAACTCCCGTTACCGGGCTGGCGGCTGCCACTGCGAGTGTTTGCAAAAATAGGCGACGATTGATCATCTGAAAGTGCTTGTCCTGAACTATTGTGAGCGACAGATCGTGGAATGCTGCCGATCGGCGGAGCTTACCTGTTTCGCTGGCCGGATACATCGGTAAATGTACACAGCGATCGCCAGTTTCGTGTGCAATAATCGCGCCCATGTTACGCAGAACAAAGATAGTCGCAACGCTCGGGCCCTCGACGGATGACTTGAAAACGTTGCACGATATGATCGTTGCCGGTCTCAATGTGGCACGTTTTAATTTTTCCCATGGCGATCACGAGGAGCAGCAACGGCGGTTGCTGCTCTTGCGCCAGGCAGCCGCTGAATGCGGACGCTTCGTTGGCGCCATCGGCGACTTGCAGGGACCCAAGATACGTGTCCGGCGCTTCAGGAAAAACCGGGTGACCCTACATCGGGGGGATGCGTTTTATCTCGATTCCACCGTTGGTGAGTTCGATGGTGGCATCGAGGGCGTCGGCGTCGCCTATGAAAATCTGCACAAAGATGTGCAGGTCAACGACATTCTTTTGTTGAACGATGGCCAGATGACGTTGCGTGTCAACGAAATCGATGGCACCAGAATTCATACCACGGTAGTCGTTGGCGGCGTGCTTTCGGATCATAAGGGAGTCAATCGCGAAGGTGGCGGTCTGTCGGCACCGGCACTGACGGACAAAGATAAAGAGGACATTATTTTTGCCGCCGAGATGGAGATGGATTTTCTCGCTGTATCTTTTGTGCGCAGCGCGGAGGATATTGAGGAGGCCCGGGAATTGTTACGCGCAGCCGGTGGCAAGGGACAAATCATTGCCAAGATCGAACGTACCGAGGCGCTGGACTGTATCGATTCCATTATCGATGCCAGCGATGTCATCATGGTGGCACGTGGTGATCTGGGTGTGGAAATGGGCTATGCGGAACTCACCGGTATGCAAAAAAGCATCATCCGGAAGACGCGGCGACGGAACAAGGTGGTGATCACGGCGACCCAGATGATGGAATCGATGATCGACAGTCCGGTGCCAACCCGTGCTGAAGTGTCAGACGTTGCCAACGCGGTGATGGATGGCACAGATGCAGTCATGTTGTCAGCGGAGACCGCCGTCGGTAAATATCCGGTGGCTGTAATCTCGGCGATGAGCAATGTCTGCAAGGGAGCTGAAAAATACGCCCTCGCCCGTGGCAGGGCAACACATCGGCTGGATGACAAGTTCGAGGAAGTCGATGAGGCCATTGCAATGGCCGTCATGTATACGGCCAATCATCTAAAGGTAAAGGCGATCATCGCGCTGACAGAATCCGGTTCGACGACGCTGTGGATGTCACGTATCCGGTCTGACATCCCGATCTACGCTTTCACACCACATGATGCGACCAGCCGGCGCGTCAATTTGTATCGCGGTGTGTACCCCGTGTCATTTACCATCGAGAATGATGATGCTCGCAAGCTGTACCGGAATATCTTCGCAACCTTGCTGTCAAACGAACTTGTTGAGGAGGGCGACCTGGTGATCTTCACCCAGGGTGATCTGAGTGGCGTATCGGGCAGTACGAATTCAATGAAAATCATCAGCGTCAATTCCTCCCTCTAAAAAAATCAAAGATTTTGAGTCAATGAAACGATTCATTGTTCGTTTATTGTGGGGTTCGCTGAGTCTGCTAATCGCCGGCGTTGCACTGGCATGGGTGTTGCTCAACAAAAGCCTGCCACAGATTGACGGAGAAATTGCGCGAACCCGCTTATCAGCTGATGCGACGATTGCCCGTGATGCTGCGGGCATACCGGTAATTTCAGCCAGCACCCGCCGCGACCTGTCTTATGCGACCGGCTATGCGCATGCTCAGGATCGTTTTTTCCAGATGGACCTGACGCGGCGCAATGCGGCTGGCGAGCTGTCTGAGTTGTTTGGCGCACTTGCTTTGCCGCGCGATAAGCAAAATCGGTTGCATCGTTTCCGTGCCCGCGCCGGCGTGGCGTTGAAAAAATTATCGGCTGTGGATGCAGAAATCATTTCCGCCTATGCAGATGGCGTAAACGATGGACTGGATGGGTTGGGAGCGAAACCGTTCGAATATTTTCTGCTCGGCACCACGCCGCGCCCATGGATCGAAGAAGATACTATTCTCGTTGTCTACGCGATGTTTTTGGACCTGAATGACGCGCGAGCGAGACGGGATGTGCGACGTGGACTTGTGCAGCAGGTATTGCCGAAATCGGTTTACGACTGGCTTTACCAGCACGGAACGAAATGGGACGCACCTCTGACAGGTGAATCCGTTGCGGCGGTTGCAATGCCTGATGCCGCCGAATTCGATATCTCGGAATTTAGGCCAACTGCCGACGTTCGCACCTTACCTGCGAATTTCGATACAAACCTGCCTGGCAGCAATAACTGGGCGATCGCAGGAGACCTTACCGCGACAGGCCGTGCCATTGTTGCGAACGATATGCACCTTGGTATTACTGTGCCGAACGTGTTCTACCGGGCACGTTTGCGCGTTACCGGGTCGCCGGCAATTGATCTTAACGGGTTGACCATTCCCGGTGCGCCAATCCTGGTGGCCGGCAGCAATGGTCAGGTCGCCTGGGGCAATACCAACAGTTATGGTGACTGGACCGATGCCGTAATTGTCAAGGCCGGAGACGATCCGGACACTTATCTGACGCCCCAAGGAGAGCGAAAATTTTCTGAGTATCGCGAACGTATTCTGGTCAAGGACGGCGAGCCTGAAGTACTGATTGTGCGTGAGACAATTTGGGGCCCGATTCTCGATGATAATATCGATCCCGATCGGGTGCTGGCCGTGAGTTGGATCGCGCATCACCCTGAAGCCGTCAATATCAATCATCTTGATCTGGAAACCGTAACCACTGCGGCGGCGGCATTAGAGGTTGCCAGTCGTATCGGCATGCCGCCACAGAATTTCGTCGTCGGTGATGCCGCAGGTAATATAGGCTGGACCATCGCCGGAAAAATCCCACTACGGTCCGATTACGATGCATGGTTGCCGGCGGACTGGAGCGAGACCGGCGGTTGGACCGGCTGGCTGGCCCCCGATGACTATCCGCGAATTCTCAATCCGGAAACCGGGCGAATCTGGACCGCCAATGCCAGAGTTGCCGATGGCGAAGCGCTGTATTTGATCGGTGACGGCGGCTACGATATCGGTGCAAGGGCCAGCCAAATTCGCGATCAGTTGTTTGCAGCAGAACATTTCGAGCCACGCGACATGCTCGCAGTGCAACTCGATGACCGGGCGATTTTCCTCAGTGACTGGAGAGAAATTTTGCTGAATTCGCTCGATGAAAAAGCCGTTGCTGGTAACACACTGCGTCAGGAGTATCGCGACCTGGTTGAAAACTGGGAGCCGCGCGCGTCGGTCGATTCGGTTGGTTACCGACTGGTTCGGGCGTTTCGCCTTGAGGTACGTGTTCGTGTGTTCAATATGCTGGTGCAACCGGTGCGGGAAAGATTTGGTGAAGATGTAGCGTTACGTATCAGTAATCAGTTCGAAAGACCGCTGCAAACCATGCTCGAAAAACGGCCAGCCCATTTGCTGTCCGCGGAATACGAAACCTGGAATGACCTGCTGCTACGGGCAATCGATTCGGACCTGCAGTATTTTGCGGACAACTATGATGACGGGCTGGAACAGAGAACCTGGGGCGAACGCAACACAGCGCGGATTGATCACCCATTGGGCAACGCGTTACCGTTTCTTTCCGCTTGGTTGAATATGCCCCCGGACCAGTTACCCGGTGACTCCAATCTTCCCAGAGCCCAGGGACCCTCTTTTGGTGCCGCGGAACGATTCGCTGTCTCGCCGGGCGATGAGGCAAATGGTTACCTGCATATGCCGGCCGGTCAGAGCGGACATCCCTTGTCCGATTTTTATCGCGCGGGCCACGCAGACTGGGTTCACGGTCGTGCCAGCAGTTTTTTGCCTGGTGAAGCCCGCTACACACTGACGCTGAGAGCGCCGCCCTGACAACATAATCTCCCGCGGTCTTGTACCTGCCCGATTGAGCGTTGATACTTGTAAGTTGCAATAGTGCCAGGCCCCGTAATAACGAACGGATATTTCGTATGACACAGAAAAAATTCACCGGTACCAGCGCGTATATCGCGACGGATGACCTGAAGATGGCCGTCAACGCCGCGGTTACGCTGGAGAGACCGATCCTCATTAAAGGTGAGCCCGGCACCGGCAAAACACAATTGGCGATCGAGGTTGCCAGCGCGTTGGGCAAGCCACTCCTTGAATGGCACATTAAGTCGACAACCAAGGCGCAGCAAGGCCTGTATGACTACGATGCAGTGGCCCGGCTACGCGACTCGCAGCTTGGCGACGACCGCGTTCACGACATTGCGAACTACATTGTTCCTGGCAAGTTGTGGGAGGCATTCGAGTCCGATGTGCAGCCGGTCCTGTTGATTGATGAAATCGACAAAGCGGATATTGAGTTTCCGAACGACCTGTTGCAGGAACTCGACCGTATGGAGTTTTTTGTTTACGAAACGAAACAGATGGTCAAAGCCAGGAACCGGCCGATCATAATTATTACCAGCAACAACGAGAAGGAATTACCCGACGCATTTCTGCGGCGCTGTTTCTTTCATTACATCAAGTTTCCCGACAAGGAAACGATGGAGCAGATAGTCAATGTGCATTTTCCGAATCTGAAGAAGGAACTGTTGAAGGAGGCGCTGCAGGCCTTTTACAAGGTACGGGATGTGCGCGGCCTGAAGAAAAAACCCTCGACATCGGAATTGCTGGACTGGATCAAACTCTTGCTTGCCGAAGACATCCCGCCTGAGGTCCTGCGCTCGGGGGATTCGCGCAAAGCCATTCCACCGCTCTATGGCGCGCTGCTGAAGAATGAGCAGGATGTTCATTTGTTTGAGCAGCTCGTATTTCTGGACAGACGTAACAACGCATAACAGGCAACCCTTTGTGTTGATCGATTTCTTTTTCATGCTCAAGCGAGGTGGCCTGAAGCCGTCCATCACGGAACTGCTCACCCTGCTCGAAGCGATGAAGAAGGGCCTGGCAGGGCAGAGCGTTGATGACTTCTACTATTTGTCGAGATCTTGCCTGGTCAAGGATGAGGCGCAGTACGATCGCTTCGACAAAATATTTGCCGCCCATTTTCAGGGAATCGAAGACGCTTACAAATCTCTATTGGCGGATGTGCCTGATGAGTGGTTACGCAAACAGGCAGAGCTTTTTCTTTCTGCGGAGGAACTTGCAGCCATTAAAGCGATGGGTGGTTTTGACCAGTTGATGGACGCTTTGCGCGAGCGACTCGAAGAACAGGATGAGCGCCACGAGGGGGGCAGCAAATGGATCGGGACTGCAGGTACTTCCCCGTTTGGTGCTTACGGTTACAATCCGGAAGGAGTTCGAATTGGTCAGCAGGGCTCGCGCCACCGGCGCGCCGTGAAGGTATGGGACCGTCGCGAGTACCGCAATCTGGACGACAAAGTCGAGTTAGGAACGCGCAACATCAAAATCGCCTTGCGCAGGCTGCGCAAGTTTGCACGAGAGGGTGCGGCGGATCAGCTGGATCTTGAGGACACCATTGACAAGACTGCGAGAAACGGTGGCTTTCTCGATATTCGCATGATTCCGGAACGGCACAATGCGATCAAGGTTTTGCTGTGTCTCGATATTGGCGGTTCGATGGATGATCATGTGCGCATCTGCGAAGAAATGTTTTCTGCGGCGCGAACTGAATTCAAACACCTCGAGTATTTTTACTTTCACAATTTCGTTTATGAAAGCATGTGGAAGGACAATAGCAGGCGGCATACTGAAAAAATTCCTACCACTGAGATCACCCACAAATACGGTCCCGACTACAAACTGGTGTTCGTGGGTGATGCAACGATGAGTCCGTATGAGATTGTCTATCCCGGTGGCAGCGTAGAACACTGGAATGAAGAGCCCGGTGCGGTGTGGATCAAGCGATTGCTCAATGCTTATCCGAAAGCGATCTGGCTGAATCCTGAACCAACGGAGCGCTGGGGCTACACGCCCTCTATCAAGCTGGCGCGTGAACTGATGGATGATCGCATGTTTCCGCTAACGATCAGGGGTCTGGACGATGGTATGAAACGCCTGCAGTAATCCCATGATGGGGACGGAGCACGTGCTCCGTCCCCATCATAATCTAATGGTTTTGCAGGGCTTCCAGGTCAGCCAGCAATTCTGCTGAATGTGAATCCGGGTCGACGTTGGTGTAATGCTTCGCAATGTTTCCTTCAGGATCAATCAGGAAGGTCTGGCGCTTTGCCACCTTCATGCCCATGAAGCTGGTTTTGACACCGTATGCATCTGCCGTTGTTCCCTCAGTATCTGCGAGTAAGGGAAAGGGCAGGCCGTGTTTTTCCGAAAAGTCCTTATGGGACTCCGCATCGTCCAGGCTCACACCCAATATTTGACAGTCCAGATTCCTGAACGCAAAAATGTTGTCACGGAATTCACAGGCTTCCGTGGTGCAGCCAGGTGTGTCGTCTTTCGGGTAGAAATACAATGCGACCCATTCGCCTCGATAGTCCTCGATGGAATGCAACTGACCATCCTGATCGACAAGTTCAAAATCCGGGGCGACGTCTCCAGTACTGACTTGCTCGGCCAGCGCGGTCGAATTGACAAAAAACAACAGGGACACTGCTGACATTATGGTGACGAAACGTTTCATGATCTTGAACCTCGATTTCGAACAACAGGCAAAATAAGTCGTAAAATTCGTTGATGTTATTGGCCTCTGACGCCAACTCACTATAATACGCCATACTTATGAAAATGCATCCAAAAGACGTGAAGACGGCATTGGTATTGCCGGGTGGTGGCGCGCGCGGCGCATTCCAGGTCGGTGTTCTGAAGGCAATTGCTGAACTGCTGCCACCCGGTAGCGCTAACCCGTTTCCGGTGATAAGCGGCACCTCGGCAGGAGCGATAAATTCGGTTGTTCTGGCCAGCAAGGCGCGTCGGTTCAGAGTTGCCGTGGCGGAGCTTGAACATGTCTGGAGCCATTTTCACAGCGGCCAGGTGTTTCGTGCAGACAGCCTGACCATGCTGAAAAGCAGCATGCACTGGCTTGCGTCCATCGTGCTTGGGGGATTCATTGTTGGCATGCCAAAGTCGCTGCTCGACAATTCACCTCTGCGTTCTCTTTTGAGTCGCAATGTCAGGTTTCCGCGCATACAGGCATCGATCGAAGCCGGCCATTTGTCTGCCGTCGCTATTACTGCTGCTGGATATGGCAGCGCGCGTTCGACGTCGTTTTTTCAAGCTGAACCCGGTTGCAAATCCTGGGCGAGAACGCGACGTTTGGGCAAACGTGAGACGCTAAACCTGGATCACCTGATGGCCAGTATTGCTGTGCCAATGATTTTTCCGCCGGTGAAAATAGGCGATGAGTATTTCGGTGACGGGGCAATGCGTCAGGCAACACCACTTAGCCCGGCGATCCATCTTGGCGCTGACCGGATACTCGTTATAGGTGTGCGTGACGAAACAGCATTACCTGCCCCGGAACCGGGCAAGCCACAGCCTTATCCAAGTTTTGCGCTGATTGCCGGTTACATGCTCGACACACTCTTTATGGATGGCCTTTATTCGGACCTCGAGCGCATGACCAGTATCAATCAACTGATCGATTCGGTTGCGCCCGAACACAGGACAGGCTCACTGACCCGGATGCGTGCGATTGATACCATGATGGTAGTGCCCAGTAAGGACCTGCGAGAGATTGCGTATCGGCATCGCAAAGAAATGCCGCTTGCCTTGCGAGCATTGTTGCGTGGTATTCGCGGTCGCGGTAGCAGCGAAAATCGCTTGTTGAGTTTTCTGCTTTTCGAACAAGGTTACACACAGGAGCTTATCGAACTGGGCTATAGCGACGCTATGCGGATAAAGGATCACCTGCTGGATTTCGTCACCGGCAAGGATGTGCCGCGATTGTTCGCACCAGTTTGGGTGAAGAAAGATCTGAGTGGCTTCGGGACCTAGGAGCCTGTCGAACTTAGGCCGAATCTACTGCGGCGATGGGAAACAAGTCCATTTTTTCGATCCTTTTCGTCAAATGGAACCACTATTCTCCTTAAACGATCAAAAAAATGGCCTGCGTTTCCCACTCGCCTCGCTACGATCCCCTAAGTCCGACAGGCCTAGTAGTCCGGGCTGGAGCCCTGTCAAGCCACTTCAAAGAAGAAAAATTGCACCGAGGCCGAGAAAGGACATATAGCCGACGACATCGGTAATGGTTGTTAATACGACACCGCCTGCAAGTGCCGGGTCGATCTTGAGGCGTTTCAATGTCAGGGGGATCGCAAATCCGGCGACCGCGGCGACCGTCATGTTGATGATCATTGCACCGGCGATAACCGCGCCAATGCGCCAATCACCAAACCACAAATAGGTGAACAGTGCGACGACGATCGACCAGCCAAGCCCGTTCAATATACCAACCAGCAGTTCCTTGCGCAGGATTCTGTCGGCGTTGGTTTTGTCTATTTGTCCGAGTGCAAGCGCACGTGTGATGATGATCAGCGATTGGCTTCCAGCCACGCCACCCATGCTTGGCACCACTGGCATCAAGACGGCAAGCAAAACCACTTTGTCCAGTGTTGTCTGGAATAAATCAACAACGGATGCTGCCAGAAATGCGGTCGCAAGATTGATACCCAGCCATAGTGCGCGCCGCTGCGCGCTTTTGACCACAGGTGCAAACATGTCGTCTTCTTCATCAAGACCGGCAGCACCCATCAGCGAGTGCTCGGCTTCATCGCGAATAACGTCAACAACGTCGTCGACTGTGATGCGCCCAACGACGCGATTCCTGTCGTCCACGACCGGTGCTGACAACAAGTCGCGATTCTCGAATTCCCAGACTACCTCCAGCGACGGTGTGTCCGCAGGAATTGGCTGCACATCAGCGGTCATTGATTCGGCGACCGAAAGCCTGGGGTCAAGTGTCAATAATCGAGACAAAAAAAGCGAACCAAAGTATTCGTTGTCGCGATTGACAACATATATCGTATCCGTGCCATCCGGTATCTCGCCACGAGCTCGCAGGTAGCGCAAAACGACGTCCAGTGTTACGTCTGGTCGCACGGTAACGATATCGACGTTCATCAGGCCGCCAGCGCTGTCCTCGTCGTAGGACATCACTGCGTGCAGTCGCTCGCGGTCCTGGTGATCCAGTGACCGCAGTGCTTCCTGTGTCAGTGCTTCCGGCAGGTCGGCGACGAGGTCGGCGAGATCGTCAAGCTCCATGCCCTCAATCGCGGCGACCAGGCGATCGGCCTGCATATCTTCGATCAGCCCATCACGAACTTCTTCTGCGAGCTCGACCAGTACATCGCCTTCATTGTCCGCGCCAACCATCTCCCAGATAACGGCACGTTCGCGCAAAGGTAATGATTCCAGCAGCCGTGCGACTTCCGATGGGTGGAGGCTGCCGACGAGCATTTGTGCAGACCGAACGCTGCCACTGCCGAGCCGTTCGCGCAGCAATGAGAGGTTGGCCTGACTGTGTTCTCTCGTTTCCATGTCTTTGACCTGATAGTCAACGTGGCGCAGTGCTGTTGCATGAACTCAAAGCCGGTCACGAAATCGGACATTCGTGGCCTGCCATGCGATTCACACTCTTGAACCGAGGTTTGAGAAACTGTGGTCGACGCAGTGTAGCTTTCTTACAGAATCAAGTCAGGGGGGATTTGTGTTGGGCGGACCTATTTCGGTGTGCCGGGTATGTACCGGATCGTGTATCTCTTTGAGTGCCAACGCCAGTTTCTCGGTCATGTAGACCGACCTGTGCTGACCACCGGTACAGCCCAACGCAACGGTGAGATAACTGCGATTGACGCTGGTATACCTTGGAATCCAGCGCTTCAGGAAATACAGGATGTCGTCGTACATCTGCGTGAACTCCGGCTGCGAATCAAGAAACGTGGCGACAGCAGGGTCCAGCCCGGTCTGCCCGCGGAGTTTTGAAATCCAGTAGGGATTTGGCAGGCAGCGAAGATCGAAGACAAAATCTGCATCGGGTGGAATGCCATGTTTGAAACCAAACGACTGGATCAGGATTGACAACGTATCGGCATTGCGCTCATCGACGCGTTGCCGAATGACATCGGCCAGCTCATAGATACTTTTGTGCGACGTATCAATGATGAGGTCAGCTGAATTTATTACCTGCCCGAGTAGTTCACGTTCCCTGGAAATTGCCGTTAGTAATTCCATGCCGCCATCGGCGAGCGGATGCCGCCGGCGCGTTTCGCTGTAACGTTTCAGCAATGTGTCGTCATTTGCCTGCAAATACAGGACTTCTGTCTGGATGCCGGTATTCTTGAGTTCAGCGATCAGTTCGGGAAGTGCTTCGAGATCCTGGCGTCGGTTCCTGGCATCGACACCCACAGCGATACGGTTTGCGGAGTTTTCACCGGGCTTGGTTACTTCATCGAGGAGACTCTTGAGTAACGCCGCCGGCATATTGTCGATACAGTAATAACCCAGGTCTTCCAGTACGTGCAGCGCCACGCTTTTTCCGGACCCGGAAAGTCCACTTACAATAATCAGCCGTTTTTGATCCAGCATCTCGTTGCCTCTGACCCGTGTTGCAAGTGGTGCGCAACGACTACCGTGTTGGACCACAAAACCAGTGTGCAGGTTCTATTGTACGCCTTGTAATCTTGACACTGGTTGACCGGCAAACAGGGCAGCGTAAAGATCTTTACTGGTATTGGCGTGCCGAAGTCGCGCGCGCATTGCCCGGTCGCGCAGCAATTCGGTGAGCATGTTTATGTCGGCGTAATCGGCAGCTTCAAGCTGCACCGGAACCATCAGCCCAAATACGAGATCGACAGATTCGCCGTCGTTTGCGTCAAAATCGACAGGTTCGAGCAGCTTTACCAGTGCTGCACAACTCTTTTTCAGGCCGCTAATGCGACAGTGCGGAAACGCAACACCTTCGTCCAGGCCAGTGCAACCGAGGCGCTCGCGCTCAACCAGTTTCGCAAAAACCTCTTCACTTGCGATATCCGGATTCGAGCGAGTCAACAGTTCACTCAGGATTTCGAGGGAGTGTTTCTTGCTGCGTACGGAAACGTTGCAAAGTACGCTGTCAGGTTTGACTAGGTTTTCAAGAATCATTGCAATACGTTGACGATCAGCGACACGGTTTCGGGAATGTTCTGGCCCGAATCAAAATTCATTCGGCATGACCGCCGATTATCGGCGGCGCGCCGGATGAGTAGCAGTCTGTTAGCTGTATTGTCTCTTGTCTGAATCCCGGGCGTGATGATCAGCAATTTTCTCTTTATATTTTTTAACTTGCCGATCCAGTTTGTCTACCAGGCCATCAATGGCCGCATACATACTTTCTTCTGTTGCATCCGCATAAATACTACCACCATTGACGCTCACTGTGGCTTCAGCCTTATGCCCCTGCTTCTCCACTGTTAAAATACAATGCACGTTCGTTACCCGGTCGAAGTGTCTTTCAATTTTCTCGATCTTGCTGACGACATATTCTCTCAATGGCGCCGTAACCTCGACATGGTGGCCCGTTACATCTAATCGCATAATATTCTCCTGTGGTCGAACAATGTTGTTGAAAATTCTCGACCGCCACCTCTCTTCCGGCGTCCGGGAACTTTGCTGTCTCCTGGTACCCCGTGAATATCACCTTGACGGAGTACTTGAATCTGAGCTTAGGGCCCTCCTTGTAATTTCCAATCAGTTGAAATACCTACCTTGACTTGCCTAAGCTCCTGGCGCTTTATCCGCGATTAACCTCAGCGCGGATTTCTCACTTTTCTCTCGCTCGACGACGCAATTTTCATCGCCTCCCGATACTTGGCGACCGTGCGTCGCGCAACCGAAATACCTTCATCTGCGAGAAGGATGGCGACTTTGCTGTCACTCAGCGGTTTTTTTGGGTTTTCAGCGCCGATCAATTTCCGAATTTTGGCGCGAACCGAGGTCGAAGACTGCTCTTCCCCACCGGTCGTGGACAGGTGACTGGAGAAGAAGTACTTGAATTCAAATACGCCACGCGGCGTGTGCATGTATTTGTTCGTGGTTACCCGGGATATCGTGGATTCGTGCATTCCGATCTCTTCAGCAACGTCCCTCAATACTAGCGGCTTCATGGCCTCGTCGCCATGCTCAAGAAATTCCTTTTGTCTCGATACGATACTCGTTGCCACCTTGAGCAGCGTTTCATTGCGAATTTCGAGGCTGCGCACCAGCCAGCGTGCTTCCTGAAGCTGCGTTCGCAGTGCAGCATGGCCACCATTACCGCGCAGCAATTTGGCGTAGTGCTGATTTACCGAGAGCTTGGGAATGCCGGAGGCGCTGATCTCAATTTGCCAGCGGCCGTCCACTTTGCGCACGAAAACGTCCGGAATGACGTATTGAGCGGAGACCGGGCTCACTGCCAGGCCAGGTTTCGGGTTACAGCTACGCACCAGTGCCAGTGCGCCATCAAGATCAGCTTCAGATGTTCTCAGGGTGCGGCGAATCTCCCCGTACTCCTGGCTGGCGACCAGATCGAGATGATCCGTTGCCAGTCCTAACGCTATGTCAAGGCAGGGAGTCGTCGTTTCCAACTGGCGCAGCTGCAATACGATGCACTCAGACAGCGATCTTGCACCGATGCCGATCGGGTCAAGGCGCTGTACTTTGGTCAGCACATGCTCAATTTCTGCAATGGCAATTTCAGCCTCAGCGTCGAAATAATCGCTCATTTCTTCTATTTCGGCGGTCAGATAACCGTCGTCGTTGATCGAATCGATAAGTGCTTCACCGATCAAAGCCTCGCGCGGCGTAAAGTGTTCGAGTTCGAGTTGCCAAAGAAGGTGCTCACGCAGTGACTGCCCACTCTGGTCTGCAAATTCCTGTATGGGTCTGCCTTCGCCGTTCCAGCCGCCATCCTGGATATTGCCGATGGAGTTCGATTGCCAGCTGTCCTCAGCCTTTATTGTTTCAATCTCTGCGGTGGTTTCGGCACTGGTCTTGGGAACATCTGGCAGGTCCTCCATCTCCAGCATGATGTTTTCTTCAAGCGCTTCTTGAATCTGCGCACTGAGATCAAGGACCGGTAATTGCAACAGGCGTATCGCCTGCTGCAACTGTGGTGTCATCGTCAGTGACTGCCCAAGCTTCAGTTGCAGTGTCGGTTTCAGCATCGGTTAGTGATTGTCAGTCAATTGCATTGGAGTCTGGACTGCAATGAAAGATGCAGGTCTCCTGACTGAAATGAAAGCTCCGTCGATATTAACCAGTGTTACGCAATTCTGACTCAGAGTTTGAACTCCTGTCCGAGATACACCTCCCGAACATGCTGATCTTCCAAAATATCGTTGGGAGAGCCGGAGGCGATAAGGGTGCCATCATTCATTATATAGGCTCTGGAGCAAATTCCGAGCGTTTCCCGTACATTATGGTCAGTAATCAGGACGCCAATTTCGCGGTCGCATAGATGCCTGATAATTCTCTGGATATCGAGGACCGAAATCGGATCGACGCCGGCAAAGGGCTCGTCGAGAAGCACGAAACGCGGATTGGCAGCCAGGGCGCGGGCGATTTCCACGCGGCGCCGCTCACCACCGGAAAGGCTTATCCCCAGGCTGGTGCGCACATGGCCTATGTGTAACTCATCCAGCAGTTGATCCAGTTCCTGCTCGCGCCCGGCACGGTCAAGTTCTTTACGGTTTTCCAGGATAGCCAGAATATTTTGCTCAACGGACAACTTGCGAAATATTGATGCTTCCTGGGGTAGATAACCGAGACCCAGTTTCGCCCGTTTGTGCATCGGCAGCGCAGTCAGGTCCTTGCCGTCAAGCAATATCTGTCCTCGATCCGATGCGATGAGTCCGACGATCATATAGAAGGCGGTGGTCTTGCCGGCGCCGTTCGGTCCGAGCAGCCCTACGACCTCTCCGCTGGCTATCTCCAGGGATATGCCTTTGACAACTTCGCGGAATTTGTAGCGTTTTGAAATATCCTGAATACTCAGAATACTCATGTGTGCTCTTCCCCGGGCTCGTCTGGCACGTCGCTGTCGGGGTCCGGCGCCATTGTATTGTCGTTGTCCGGATTTGCCGATTCTTGTGCGTCGAGCGCGGCTGCGGAATCGTCTTCTGCAGCCGGCGCATAGTCGGTGGCGTCGTTGCCCCCGGGAATCAGGCTGCGGGATGCTGCAGGCGTGTATGTGATTCTTACTTTCGTGTTGCCGTCGCCGCCGGAGCGAGCGTTAATGCGCTGTTCCAGGATGTTGTAGACGAGATAGTCGCTGGAAATCTGGTTGCCACCCTCCGTGATCGTCGCCTGCTCCGAAAAGGTTACGACACCGGTTGCGAAGTCATAGTCGAGTCGCCCTGCTTCTGCATAAGTGATTTCATCCGTGTCAGGTCGCTGCATTTCGAACGTTGCCGGCGAACCTGTAATCGTGCCGTGTATTAACTGGTGGTCGGAAAACGTCAGGTCAGCTACGTCGCATTCGATATGGCCGTTTTCAACGTCGATGACCACATTGCCGGAAAAATGCCAGACGCTGTCTTCGAAATCGAGCTTGCTGGCACGGCCTTCATCCGCCTGAATGCCGAGATTTCCCTGCGACAAGCGCAGGCCGCGAAACATGAGCATCGAGCTTTTGCCATCGTAGTCAGTCGAGTCTGCATCCAGAGATATCGGCAGGCGTAAATTCTCTTCCTGAGCGGTCGCCGTTGCTGCGTTCAGCAGTAACAGGATCGAAATCGCAATCCACTGCAGGGTTTTTTGAAATCGGTGGCTCGACATTAGACGATTGCTAAGTAGTTCGCTGAATTAGGTTAAGGCACAAACTTGCCGCTGACATCGGACTTGAGTTGTAACCTGTTGTCCTGCAGCAATGCTAGCATGCCAGTTGCGGTCAGGCTGCGTGAACCAATACGAATCTGGACGCGGCTATCTGTTTTTGCAATGTACCGGTTAGGGTCGATTTCCAGATCCGGTGAGCGTAGTTCTGTGGCTTGTCCCGCAAAACCCTCATTGCTGACTGCAACGACATGACCGCTAAGAAACAGCCGGGTCTGGTGGGGATCGGTGTTGCTTATGGTCGCAAAGTCTGCATTGATCGTCCAGGGAACGTCAGCGCTGGGCGAGTAACTGATCCTGACGTTGCGCAATTCGACTTCGCCACCTGGTTGTTGCTCCGCATACTCGGCCTCTATTTCATACAGGAGCTGCCCAAGATCATCGGTGCCCAGGATGCGGGCAGAACGAATGTAAAAGCCGTCTCCCGCGGCACTCGCGACGCTTTGCGTAATCTCCGTCGTTTGTAATGTGCTGACCAGGTACCAGCTGCCAAATGCAGCAAGTAGCAGCACGACAACGGTTATTACGTTGCGCGCACTCATCAGTTGGCGCCGCCAGCACCGGCTAATACCATTTCGCATATTTCCCGCACGGCGCCAAAGCCGCCTGCGGCTTTCGTTGTGACATCGCATTGCGCCTGCACGTCCGCAACCGCATTCGCGACCGCAATCGAAAAACCGGCATGCCGGAGTAATGGCAGATCGGGTACGTCATCTCCAACATAGACAGTTCGATCTGTTGCCAGGTTCAGGCTGGCAAGCAACTCGTCAAATGCCGCGACTTTGTCCTTGCAGTCCTGGATGACGTGTGCCACACCGAGTTCACGCATGCGTATCTCGACGGACTTCGATTTGCGACCACTGATAACGGCGACCTCGATCCCCGCCTGTAAAAGCGCGCGAATACCGAAGCCGTCCTGAGTATTGAATGCTTTCGATTCGCAGCCATCGTCTGACAGATAAAAGCGACCGTCTGTGAATACGCCATCGACGTCAAAGGCAACGAGGCCAACGTCCGTTGGAAAATTCCGTTTACCAGGCGTGCTCACATTACCCCGGCACGAAACAGGTCGTGAACGTTCAAAGCACCGACCAGGTGATTGTCGTCATCGACGACCAGCAGGGAGGTGATCTTTTTTTCCTCCATAACGTGAACCGCTTCTGCTGCCAAAATTGCAGGAGTGGTGACGATGCAGTTGCTATGCATTACAGATTGCATCGTGGTTTTATGTATGTCGATTTCCTGGTCCAGCGCACGCCGCAAATCTCCGTCTGTAAATACGCCAAGCACACGCTTGTCATTGTCAATGATCGCCGTCATTCCCAGGCCTTTTTCCGTCATCTCAAGCAGACCATCACTCAGACTGACGCCCGCCCTGACAGACGGAATCTTCTCGCCGGTATGCATCACATCGGCTACGCGCAGCAACAGCCGCTTGCCGAGGCGGCCGCTTGGATGCGACAGGGCAAAATCCTCAGCGGTAAAACCGCGACTCTCCAGCAAGGCGACTGCCAGTGCATCGCCCATCGCCAGCGTGGCAGTCGTGCTCGCCGTAGGTGCCAGATTGAGCGGGCAGGCCTCTTCACTGACGCTTACGTCCAGGTGCGCGTCGGCCGCTGTAGCCAATGTTGATTTGGGGTTACCGGTAAGCGATATCAGTTTAGCGCCCATACGTTTGATTAATGGCAAAATGGTGACAACTTCGTCTGTTTCTCCTGAATAGGACACTGCAAGCAGCAGATCGTGCGCTGTGATCATGCCCAGGTCGCCATGACTGGCCTCCGCCGGGTGCATGAAGAAGGACGGCGTGCCGGTGCTGGCCAAGGTGGCGGCGATCTTGCCGCCGATATGGCCGGACTTGCCCATTCCGGTAACCACGACACGACCTTCTGTCTGCAGGCACAATTGGCATGCTTTGCTGAATGACTCATCAAGTCTTGATTTGAGTTGCATGACGGCTTGCGATTCGATCTCGAGTACCCGCCTGGCAAGCGCAATGAGGTCTTTTTTTGCAGGATCGTTCAACGACTGGTCTCTGGCAATAAATTCAAATCCGTCTCCGGCGGGCAGTGCAAATCCATGCGGTGGTTGCATAAGCTTTTGACTGCGTTTTTCGACAGCCTGCTAACGGTACATGGATGTAGCGTCATTTTCGATGGCTGTAAGCAATTTAAAAACCGCAATTTTTAATTGGTGTTGTTAAGAAAGCCATGGAAGGGTTTCTTAACAACGTGTAAGCAGGATTCTAGCGCGAATATTTCATGAGTGGGCGGGAGTGTCGGTTTCTGTGTCGAGCGCGATGCGCCGGCAAGGAAGCGACAGCCCGACAGGCTCCTGGCCCGGGCTAGACGCTTTGCAGCAGGACATACGCCTGGTAGGCCAAATAGGCGGCAACCAGCGAAAAGCCCTCGAATCGCGTAATTTTCCCCTTGCCGTCATATTCGTAGGTCAGGGCAAACAAGACCAGCGTAAAGGCGACCATGACAAATATGTGCAAAGACAAAACCGACGGCGGCAAGGTTGCGGGCTGAATGACTCCGGCAATGCCTATGACCGCGAGCAGGTTGAAGGTGTTCGAGCCTATGATAGTGCCTATTGCGAGGCCGTACTCGCCCTTTAGCGCGCTGACCAGCGACACTGCCAGCTCCGGCAGGCTGGTGGCGAGCGCCACCAGCGTAACGCCGATGACGACCTCTGAGACACCAACCGTCTTGGCGATTGCTACAGCACCCTCAACCATCAATTGGGCGCCGCCGAGCAAAGTGACGATGCCGACTATGAGCCAAAACACCGCTGACTTCATCTTGACATGCTTTGGAATTTCCGCCTCGTAATCTGCCTGCATTGGATCGCTTGCGGAAGAACGAAAGCCAAGTCGTGCCAGCCAAATCAGTACGATGACAAGGCCGGTTAACAATACAAAGCCATCCACCCTGCTGAGATACGAATCCAGGAAAAGAGCGATGGTCAGGAGGGATACGGCCAGCAAAGCCGGCATTTCACGACGCAGAGTGGCTGACTTCAATTCGATGGGCCGGATCAGGGCGACGGTGCCGAGAACCAGGCCGACATTGGCGATATTTGAACCAATTGCATTGCCAATCGCGAGGTCGGGTTCGCCGCGCATTGACGCGACGATTGAAACCAGGATTTCCGGCGCCGACGTTGCAAACGCAACGATCGTCAAACCGATCATCAGTGGCGCAACGCCCATGTTGCGCGCGGTAGCGGCCGCGCCGTGGACGAAACGATCAGCGCCCCAGATCAGGAGGATCAGGCCGGCAACGACTTCAGAAATATAGACAAGCATCTGGGTAAGCGTATTTTTGCGTAACTCTGGATTATTGGCACACAGTCGCCGTTTTCTATACTTACGGCGTTCTTCCCAAGTACTAGCCCTCGTAGTCCATCAAACCTACCTTGTTGGACTACTAGAATCGGGATGGCAATAATACACAAAGGATGATCATCGTGTTTTGTTACAATGCGTGCCGTTTCAACATAAACAGGCAGCACCCACAGACATGGATCCAGCAGAAATCAAGGCACTAATCGAAAACGGGCTCAAGAATGCAGATGTCAGGGTTGTCAGTGACGACAACACGCACTATGGTGCAGTCGTCATCGCGGCAGAATTTGACGGGAAAAGGCGCATCCAGAGGCATCAGCTCGTCTACCGATGTCTCGGCAGTCTGATGGGCAACGAAATTCATGCCATGTCAATTCGTGCGCATACGCCGCAAGAATGGCGCGATCTGGAGCAGGCAGAAGCCGACAGTTCCGGCCATTCATGAAATATCCGGGATAAGCGGCTTGGACAAGCTACTGATCAAAGGCGGCACCGCGCTTGAGGGCACAATTGACGTATCGGGTGCTAAAAATGCCGCACTGCCAATTCTGGCCGGGACATTGCTGGCCTCGGGGTCGGTCACTGTCAGCAATGTTCCGCAGCTAAAAGATGTCGCTACGACCATCACGCTCTTGCAGAGCATGGGTGTCAAAGTAACGTTTGACGAAAAGCTCAATGTGGAAGTCGATAGCAGCGCTGTTACCAACAGATGCGCTCCCTATGAACTCGTCAAAACAATGCGTGCATCGATTCTCGTTCTTGGACCACTGCTGGCCCGCTTTGGCGAGGCCGATGTTTCGTTGCCAGGTGGTTGCGCGATAGGCGCGCGACCGGTCAATCTGCACATTCAGGGTCTGCAGGCGATGGGCGCGAAAGTCGTTGTCGAAAACGGTTTTATTCGGGCGCGAGCAGATCGCCTGAAGGGTGCGCACATTGTGTTCGACACGGTCACTGTGACCGGCACAGAAAATCTCATGATGGCTGCTGTGCTGGCCGATGGTGAGACCGTTCTGGAAAATTCGGCACGCGAACCTGAGATTGTCGACCTCGCAAAATTCCTGCAGCAAATGGGCGCAAGGATTCGTGGTGCCGGTACCAGCACCATGCGGATTGATGGTGTCGAATCATTGGCCGGCACGCAATACAAAGTGCTTCCTGACCGGATCGAGTGTGGTACGTACCTGGTTGCAGCGGCAATGACCGGCGGCAGGATTCGCCTGAATCATGCGGCACCGGAAAATCTCGAGGCCGTGATCGTAAAATTGCAGGAGGCAGGCGCCATCGTCGAGTATGGCAATGACTGGATAACCCTGGATATGCAGGGTAAAAGACCTCAAGCCGTTGATATCAGGACCTCTCCTTATCCAGGATTCCCCACTGACATGCAGGCGCAGTTTTGTGCCATGAACGCAATTTCGACAGGTGTCGGCACAGTGACCGAAACCATATTCGAGAATCGATTTGCGCATGTGCTGGAACTGCAGCGCATGGGTGCAGATATCCGGGTCGAGGGCAACACGGCGGTCTGTCGTGGCGTAGAGAAGTTGACGGCGGCGCCTGTTATGGCCACTGACCTGCGCGCGTCCGCCGGGCTGATTCTCGCCGGTTTAGCGGCTGACGGAGAGACCCTCGTTGATCGTATTTACCATGTCGATCGTGGCTACGAAAGAATCGAAGAAAAGCTGCATCAGCTCGGGGCGCAAATAAGACGCGTACTGCGCTGACCGCTAAATCATCGCGCCCGAATATTTCATGGATGAGCGGTACGGTCCTATCTGCAACCGGCGCTGGTCGTTTATTCTGGCTGTGAAGTTTGTTCGCGCCGTTCGGTGACCGTCAATGTCGCCCGGAATCGCTGGCCATCACGCCATCCTTCGATCGCCACGTTTTGGCCGGGATTCAGCCGCGCAGCAATCAACAACGCATGCTGGCGGGAAAGAATCGGCTCATCGTCAATAGCGAGAATAACGTCACCGCCACGTAGCCCGGCCAGCGCTGCAGGCCCATTTTCAAAAACACTGTTAAGTACAATACCAATATTCGGGTCAAGGCCGAGTGCCGTGAGTTCGGCACGACTCAGTTCCGCCGGCTTCATGCCGATCCAGCCGCGAATGACCCGGCCATCTTTCCTGATTGCAGCGACCACGCCGCGTACCAGGTCCACCGGAATGGCAAAGCCAATGCCCTCGGTACCCACGTCTTGTGCAAGAACCATGGTATTAATGCCAACCAGCTCACCGTTGGCATTGACCAGGGCACCGCCAGAATTACCGGCATTAATCGCCGCGTCTGTCTGAATAAAATTCTCGAATGTAAGCAAGTCCAGCGAGCCGCGACCGGTCGCGCTGACGATCCCTTGCGTGACGGTCTTGGTCAGGCCGTAGGGATTGCCGATCGCGAGCACGACATCGCCAATACGTAAATTGTCTGAGCGCCCAAGCGGAATCGGCTGCAATGTGCCCAGGTCGACCTTGAGTAGTGCCAGGTCGGTCTCAGGGTCAACGCCGACGAGGGTGGGATTGGTGAATCGGCCGTCACTGAGTTGCAGGCGAATCTCGGTTGCGTCGCCGACGACGTGGTAGTTGGTGACCAGGTAGCCGTCGGCATCGATAATGACTGCCGAACCGACGCCCGTATTGACGCGGAATCTACCGCTACCGTCCGCGGCATCGCTGTCGGCGACCACGCGCCTGGTGTATACACTTGCGACCGCCGGGGCGCTGATGTCGACCGCATCGGCGTAGCTGGCCGGCGCGCCTGTATTTACGTTGCGGCTGCCATCGATGGCTGGCAGGAGCTGCGGCTGTACCAGCACGACCACAAAAGCGGCCGCCAGCCCCACAACAACAGACTGCGTCAGGAAAATCAGGACTGGTTTAAGTCGGGCCAACTTACTCTACCGCCTAAAGGGTCAATTCGGTAACTATACGGACCCACATGGTGTCACTTTGCGGCTCCATAGCCCAGCCCGGGCTAGCCAATTCTGAAAAGCCACGTGTATAATGCGCCACGGGTTCCGCACCAAGACTCAAGGCAACCGTCATCCTGACGGCGAATCGGGTCTGCTGCAAATCTACAAGTTTTCGAATAATGCAATAAACCGTAACCGGTGAGGGGTTGTGTCAGATCGTTGTAAAGGGAGCTTAGGCTAGGCAAAACCTGGGGAAGAAGGTGCACTGCAGAAGTTTGCAGCTACCGTATCCCTGATCATGATTCTGGTTTTGATTACGCATGAGCGCATTAGCAACGTGGCTACCGACCTGATCCAAGCGGTGTATGGGGGTTCTAAATGACTGATGACGTTGACCGCAACAGGCGTCATTTCCTGACTGTTGCCACCCTTGTTACCGGCGGGGTTGGAATCGGCCTGGCTGCTGTTCCGTTTCTGGCGTCGCTGAAGCCCAGCGCGCGCGCGCAGGCGCTCGGCGCTCCGGTCGAGGTACCGCTGGGCTCGCTGGAGCTTGGTGAGATGATCCGTGTCATGTGGCGCGGCAGACTCGTTTTCGTCGTGCGCCGTGACGAGGAAATGTTGTCCCGTCTGTCGAAGGTTGTCGATTTTCTCAGAGACCCGGACTCGGAGGTGGTTGAACAGCAACCCGAATTTGCGGTTAATGAGTATCGCTCGCTAAAACCCGAATACCTGGTGGTCGAGGGCTTCTGCACACATCTTGGCTGTGCGCCGCTGGCAGAGTTTGACATCGGTCCGGCAGATAACTGGTTTGGTGGTTTCTTTTGCCCGTGCCACGGGTCGCGATTCGATCTTGCTGGCCGCGTCTATAAGGGCGTGCCCGCACCGACCAATCTGCGCGTGCCACCGTACCGATTCATTCGTGAAGACATCATCATCATTGGCCAAGAATCGGGGGCAGCGTAATGGCACGTATTGAATCCGAGATTGGCACGCCAAAAGGCGGCTTCATGAAGTGGATCGACGATCGTTTCCCATTTACGGAAACGATGAAGTACCACATCACCGAGTATTACGCCGCCAAGAGTTTCAACTGGTGGTACATCTTCGGTGTGCTGGCGATGGTTGTGCTCGTCATCCAGTTTGCGAGCGGCATTTTCCTGACCATGAACTACAAACCGTCGGCAGAGGAGGCGTTTGCATCTGTTGAGTACATCATGCGTGATGTCGAATGGGGCTGGCTGATTCGCTACATGCACTCGACCGGCGCGTCGTTCTTCTTCATCGTTGTCTACCTGCATATGTACCGGGCGATGATGTATGGCTCCTACCAGAAGCCGCGCGAGCTGATCTGGGTCATCGGTATGATGATTTTCTTTATTCTGTTTGCTGAGGCATTCGCCGGTTATCTGCTGCCGTGGGGGCAGATGTCCTACTGGGGTGCCCAGGTCATTATTTCATTATTCGGTGCTATCCCGTTTGTTGGCGAGGCCCTGGTTGAAATAATCCGCGGTGATTACTCGATAACAGACATTACCCTTAATCGCTTTTTTGCGCTGCATGTCATTGTTCTGCCGCTGGCGCTGATCGCCATGGTATTTGTGCATATCGTAGCCCTGCATCACGTGGGCTCGAACAACCCGGATGGCATTGAAATCAAGGATCACAAAGGGCCTGACGGTATACCGCTGGACGGTATTGCGTTTCACCCGTATCACACGACCAAGGACCTGGTTGGCATCATCGTGTTTCTGATGATCTTCTCTGCGGTAATGTTCTTTGCACCGGACATGGGTGGTTACTTCCTCGAGCATGCCAACTTTGAGCCGGCCAATGTGATGGCGACACCAGAGCACATTGCTCCGGTTTGGTACTTCACACCGTTTTACGCAATATTGCGTGCGGTACCCAACAAGCTTTGGGGTGCCATACTCATGGGAGGGTCCGTGCTGTTGCCGGTATTCCTGCCATGGCTGGATCGCTCACGGGTCAAGTCCATTCGTTATCGTGGCTGGATTTACAAAATGGCCCTGGGATTGTTTGTCATCAGCTTCATTGTGCTGGGTTGGCTGGGCATGCAACCTGCCGAAGGAATCTATGTATTGATGGCGCGAATATTCGCGGTTATCTATTTCGGGTTTTTCCTCTTGATGCCGTATTACACGACGATCGACAAGACCAAGCCGGTTCCGGACAGGGTGGTCTACCATGGTTAAAACCATCAGGTTCAGCGTAGTGCTTGCAGCACTGCTCACAACGGCAGGCGCATTAGCTGCGTCAGGTATCGATTTTGAGCCCGCCAACAATGATCCTGGCAATATAAATTCGTTACAACGTGGGGCAAGAAATTTTATGAATTATTGCGCTGGCTGCCATTCGGCCAAATACGTTCGATTCAATACGCTTGGCCGCGATCTGGAACTCAGTGAAGATCAGCTCATTGAGAACCTGATGTTCAATGCTGAGCAGACGTTCGACACGATCCAGGCGACGATGCCGCCTGACGATGCAGCACGCTGGTTTGGTCAGTCACCGCCTGACATGTCATTGATGGCGCGTGCTCGTGGGACAGACTATGTATATAATTATATGCGCGGATTCTATCTTGATCCGGAAAGCCCGACCGGCGTCGACAATCGCGTGCTGGAAGGTACCAGCATGCCCAACGTCTTGTGGGAACTGCAGGGATACCAAAGAGCTGTATTCAGTAAAGATGAGCACGGCATTGAGGTCTTCGAACGATTTGAACAGGTAACGCCAGGTACGATGTCCGCTGACGAGTTCGACGAGTTCACTCGCGATACCGCAAACTTTCTCGAATACATTGGTGAGCCGATTCGATCCACCAGGCGCGTCCTGGGTGTCTGGGTTTTGATGTTTCTGATCGTATTCCTGATCATTGCGTCAATGCTCAAAAAGCAAGTCTGGAAAGATGTCACTTGATAAACGCATCTGCCTGGCTTAATTCATTCTACTAAAAAAGCAGCACTTACAAACCTTCTAAGGGGACCGCATTATGGCAGTCATTGCCAACCGACGATCCGTCATGACGTTATTTTCGAAGCCAACGTGTATTCATAGTCACCGTACGCGCCTGGTACTTGCAGAGAAGAACATCAACATCGAAATTTCCAGTGTCGATGGCCCGGAATTGCCGGAAGACCTGATGGACCTCAATCCATATCATACGGTGCCAACGCTGGTCGATCGTGATCTGGTTCTGTACGACTCACGCGTGATTATTGAATATCTCGATGAGCGATTTCCGCATCCGCCGCTGATGCCTGTTGATCCGGTAACGCGAGCACAATTTCGCCTGGCGTTGTACCGCATTGAATCAGACTGGTACCAGTTTGCGGAGCAGTTCGACAACGATGGTGATCGCAAGCTTGCCTCGAAATCGAGAAAAATGTTGCGCGAAAGTATTCTCGCGAGTGTCGAGCTGTTTGCGGCCAAGCAATATTTTCTTAGTGACGATTTTTCACTTGTGGATTGCACCATTGCACCGATTCTCTGGCGCCTGCCGGTATATGGAATTGAACTTGGCGGTCAGGCAGAACCTATCGAGATGTACATGAAAAGAGTCTTCGAGCGGCGCTCATTTCAGGAAAGCCTGACCGAGCTCGAGCAGGAGATGCGCCTCTAGTAAAAACGGGAGACCCCCCCGGCTTTGCCGGGGAGGCAGCCCTGGTTTGACAATTCTGGACATCGCAAAGTAAGTTCAAAGCGTAGCGGCGAAAATTTGTAGCAGGGGGAAACGATGAGACGAACAGGGTGTTTGGAGCGCAAGCGTTTGGAGCGAATGTCAATCGCCCGCTGGGCGGGCTCCTACAGGTGCTAATAAGAATTGTAGGAGCCCGCCCAGCGGGCGATGAAGATCAATGCGTCGCTCGGCTGAATCTGACGTAAATCTGGTCCCCTCAGGGGACGCGAGGGAGCGCGCAGCGGTCCCGTTATGCTGCTTTGAGCGGCTCGCAAACTAAAGCCCCAAGCTTTGCCTGGGGATACTTACTACTCTGTCAAGGTGATAATGACAAACACAGGAATTTGTGCAAATCTGCTTGCAGATTTTTCTCGATAATGACATCCTCGAGCAAATCCAAACGCCCCTACCTCATTCGTGCGATGCACGAATGGATGGGTGATAACGGGCACACACCGCACATCGTGATCGACACTACGCTCGATGGCGTTACCGTGCCATCCGAGCATGTCAAAGATGACAAGATTATTCTTAATGTCAGTCACTCTGCTGCACATAACCTGAAGCTAACGAACAGTGGCGTGAGTTTTCGCGCGCGATTCAGCGGCGTGCCATTTGACGTTTGGGTGCCGATAGCATCGGTGATGGGAATCTATGCAAAAGAGACCGGGCACGGCATGATTTTCTCGCACGGTGCTGACCTGCCCGACGGACCGGATGATCCGGAAGAACTCGAAAAACCCCGCAGCAGCGACCGCTCTCACCTCACGGTAGTAAAATAACCGCCCACCAATCCCAGATATTGGCACTGCCGAAATTTCCGCTTATCTTCGCCATCTGCGAAGCTAAAATCGTAGACAAGGCACGTAGGAGCCCGCCCAGCGGGCGATTAAACCATGCTTTACGCATCAGCTTTCAATTGCCAAATTCAAGCCTAACCCATCCATCACCCACCGAGCAATATCGTATCAATCAAATCGCACAGACAATGCAGCACAACAAGATGCACTTCCTGAATCCGCGCCGTACGCGTCGCTGGCACCCTGATCTCGATATCGCCATCCGCTAACAAGTCTGCCATACGACCGCCATCGCGGCCGCTTAATACAACCACCTGCATTTCACGCTCGTGCGCCGCAACGATCGCGCGACATACATTTTCGGAATTGCCGGAGGTTGAAATCGCAAGCAGTATGTCATTTTTTCGGCCCAGCGCGCGAACCTGCTTGGCGAAAATTTCTGCATAGGAATAATCATTGGCGATCGCAGTAATTGTCGACGAATCTGTGGTCAATGCCATGCAGGGCAGGCCAGGTCGCTCCATCTCGAATCGATTCAGAAGTTCTGCTGAAAAATGCTGCGCGTCCCCGGCCGATCCGCCATTGCCGCAACTTAAAATCTTGCCGTCATCGAGCAATGACTGACTCATAAGCTGCCCGGCGCTGGCGATACCAGGAGCAAGCTGTTCAGCCGCTGCTTGCTTGACCGCGATACTCTCAGCGAAATGTTCCTTGATTCGGGTTTCTGCGTCCATCCGGGGGCCTAAGGTCTGAATGCATCCTTGATCCATTGTAACTCGCATTGGCGTTGCGGTTCCTTATCAAAGGCCAGAACGTCAAAACGAACGGTGTGATTACGGAATTGCGCATGCTGGCTAAGAAATAACGCTGCCGTCTGCACCAGTTTTCTTTGCTTGTGCCGGTCAACGGAACACGCGGCGGAAACGAAGCGACTGCTGGTCCGATAGCGGACCTCCACAAAAACCAGGCAATTGCCCTCGCGCATGATGTGGTCAACTTCACCAAACCGGCAGCGAAAGTTTCTTGCTACTGGAACCAGGCCGTTAGCCTTAAGGTAATTTAATGCCTGCCGTTCGGCCTTGTTGCCCCGTCGCCGGGCTAGCGTTCGAGCGGCATTTCCTGCCATTCTCTTTGTCCGTCACGCGTCGATTCAGCGTCAAAGTCATCGAATATGAACTGGAATTCATCTGTTTCGGGTAACGCCACCGGCACGCCACGTTCAAACTGTGCCCAGGACAGCTTGCGATGAACCCGACCGTCAGTTTCGATATAAAGGCGACCGGTTGCGCCGATCAATTCATCCATCGGCCCGTCGCCTGCACTGAACAGGCTATCAACAAGATGGTACGCGTCGTAACCCATGGCATGCAGGCGCGCGAGGCGTCTTTCTGCGGGCCAGAATTCATTGTACATCCGTGGGTAGTCTGCAATCCTGGCCGGGGGTGCAATTACCCATGGCGTATCGGCGAACATAATGCCGTTAAGATCTGAGTTAGAGCGTCCGTCCAGCGAGTAAATGAACGATGTGGAATACACCGGCAATTCGCCGGCGTAGTGAAACTTCAACTGCGATTTAATCAGGCGACCGGCTTTTGCATCGGTTGCCAGAAATACGAAATCCACATCCTGTCTGCGACGTGGATCAAACTGCAGTGGACCGCCGATATTGGCCCGCAATCGATCGTAACGCTGCTTGCTGTTGCTCAGCGACATCAGACCTTGTATCTCGAACGAAAAATCCTGATCGGTCGGTTGATAATTACGATAGTCGAGCATCGTGCCCCCCAGCGACTCGAATTTGTTGGTAAAACTCAACAGTACGCGGCGCCCCCAGTCATTTGCGGGTACCAGTGCAACCGCATGGCGCCATCCATCATCGAACGCTCTCGATGCAGCGGAGCTGGCCTCATCTTCAGGGGCCAGCGCGAACTGGTAAAAGCCCGGCGGTGGCGGCACATTGCCCGTGAGGTAGTTCAAAGTCAGGACCGGCACCGGCAATAATGTTTCCCCCGCCAGTTCGCTGACATTGCGTCGCAGCAACGGGCCGACCACGAATTCAGCGCCATCAGCGACCGCCTGGGTGTACGCCGATTTAGCGCCGCCTGTTGTATTGACGTCGTAGACGCGGATCCGCTGCTGACTATCCAGACCGGATGCGGCTGCAAAGTAGGCACCAAAAAATCCGTTCTTGATCGCGTTGCCGGCTGACGAATTGCTGCCCGACAATGGCAATAGCAATGCGATCTGTCGCGCGTGATTCAGCAAGGTGCCCTCTGGCAGCGACAGGTCGGAAACAATCTCGATCGCTGGATGATTGACATACAGGTCCTGCCAGCGAATGACCCCATTGGCCCAGCCGATGCCCTGCTGTCCGGTAGTGTTGGCGAGAACACCGAGAGACAACCAGCCAAGTGTCACCGAATCGTACGCGCCCTCTTCTGCTGCACGCAATATCTGCGCATCGCTAACCAGCAGCCCGGCCCACAACCTGCGACGATTGCCCTCGATTGCTGCCGCATCATCAAGCCAGTTTTCACGTTGTGTATACAGGCCGATTGCTTTTACCGGATCGCCTTTCTGGAACCACGCGTCGGCGCGCAACGCCTCAACCCGTGTGCGATGTTTTAAAGGTAGCGGCTGGCGGGCAAGGGGTTCCAGCAGGCCCAATGCATGGTCCGGCCGCCCCTCCCATAAAGCGAGTGCGGCAGTATCCGCACTCCACAACCAAAGCAGTTCTCCACTCGCCGGTTTAGTGATTACCCGCAGCGCGTTTCGCGCTCTGGTGCCGTCACCGGCATGCAACCATTGTTCGATCGCCAGCAACGTCAGGCGGTCACGTTCTGCTCCGCCAGCAGATGAGGCCAGGCCGATATAGAGCCCCGCGGCGTCCGCGTAACGGCCATCCTGTGCAAGCGTTTCGGCGCGACTTTCGTTTTGTCCGCCCAGGCCCGCAAAATCCGTCGACGCACAAGCGCCAAGCAGCAAAGTCAGCGACAAGACGAGGCTATAGCGCTGCAAAAATGATCCGACGGTCGTCATGTCACTTGCCTCTGCAGTACTGATGCGGGCAGGATGTATAGCGGATTGTTCATAAATACAGGATCACCTGAATGCGGACGTTAAGAGATTGAACCAGGGCACACTTTTCGTCGTTGCGACTCCAATCGGGAATCTCGACGATTTGTCGCCGCGTGCCAGGCAGGTGCTGAGTGATGCAGACCTTATCGCCGCCGAGGATACCCGCCACACGGGTCGATTGCTATCGCATTTCGGTATCAAAAGCCGACAAATGGCATTGCATGACCACAATGAAGAAGTCGTAGTGGAGCGGATTATTTCCACGTTGAATGAAGGTAAGTCTGTGGCGCTTGTCAGTGACGCCGGTACGCCGCTGATCAGTGATCCTGGATTCAGGTTGTTGCGTGCGGCACATGCCGCGGGAATTCGCGTTTCTCCTGTCCCCGGACCCTCGGCCGTGGTCGCGGCCTTGTCTGTCTGTGGCCTGCCCATGGACGAATTTCATTTCGCGGGATTCTTGCCGGGCAAAACGGCCGCACGGCAAAAACAGCTGCAAACGCTGGCTGCTGAAAATCGCACCATGATTTTCTACGAATCGGTGCATCGGATCGTCGCAACCACCAACGACATGCTCGATGCGTTTGGCGATGGACGGCAGATTTTTATTGGCCGCGAACTAACCAAGCTGCATGAACAATGTGTCAGGACTGACCTGCGAGAAGCGGCAGCAATGCTTGAAGATGGCCGAATACCGCTCCGCGGGGAGTTTGTGCTGGTGGTCGAGGGCCGCGCCACTACTGTCGAGCCGCTCCTGGAGATCAGCACCGAGCATCTGCTGCGGGTGCTGAGGGCGGCATTGCCGGGGAAGCAGGCGGTTGCGATCGCCGCCTCACTGAGTGGCCGGGGGAAAAATGCACTGTATCGGCAAATGCTGGCGCTTAATGCGGACAAACATTCCGCTTAATGCGCCCACGATCCTGCAATACAGTACTATTCGGTCTGAGAAAGTGAGAGTCGGCCAGGCAATCGCTGGATTCGCAAGAATCCGGAGGAAAGTCCGGGCTCCACAGGGCAGGGCGCCAGGTAACGCCTGGAGGGTGCGAACCCATGGAAAGTGCCACAGAAAACATACCGCCTAAGCGCCTGGCGCCGGTAAGGGTGAAAAGGTGCGGTAAGAGCGCACCGCGCGAGTGGCAACACGTCGCGGCACGGTAAACCCCGCCTGGAGCAAGACCAAATAGGGGAGTGCGCAGGCTTAACCGCCTGCACCGCGTGCCTGAGCGGACTCCCGGGTAGGTTGCTAGAGGCAGTCGGCGACGGCTGTCCCAGATGAATGATTGTCCACGACAGAACCCGGCTTATGGCCGGCTCTTTCTTTCTCTTTATTAATGGTCAAAAAAAGCCATTCATGGCTTTTATTGACATTGCTATTCGAACGCCGCTCTCGCGCATCCGTCTCAATTGTGGGCGAGATATCAAGTCTGGAAAACTCTGCCAGAAACAGCTCGCTTCGCGACATTTAGACATCCTGTCTGGCAACGTGGTTTTCGAATAGCTCCCATTTTCGATGGCCTGCAGCCATCGAAAAAGGCGGTACATCCCTGTACCGCGCGCGGCCTGTCGAAAAAGGCGGTACATCCTTGCACCGAACGGAGCCCGCCGAAAACCAGGATCATCCGTCTCGTTGCCACTGCTTTGCGAATAAAGCCATCCTTGGTTTTTCAACATACTTGTCGAATTACGGAGATTTTCGACAATCTGGCAAGGCCCGGTAACGTTTGCCTGGTGCTAGCGCGGTCGATCGCTGATGTCGCGGTAATAACCGTGCGTGCCAGTACTGTCGCCGTTTGCCGACCCGTTTTTCATGTTTTATCGAGGAAACAGCTTTAACTCCTTGATTTATAGCTCCTAAAGTCTGCCACAATTCGCCAGAATTCAGCCACCGGATAGCCCCTAAGTCCCTGTACAACAACAAATATTCGGAATATTTGGTTGACGGTGAAGAATCGCCCGAATATAGTGTTGAAAAGTGGAAAAAAGTGGGAGGAAATGGGCTAATGCGGACATCGAGCGATCAGAATCGATACCGCTCCCATCAAAATAACAGTGTTCCGTGGGGCCACCAAAGTCACGTTGGACGCCAAAGGGCGTTTCGCCATTCCGACGCGATATCGGGAGCGCATTGCTGCGCGTTGCGACGGCCAGTTGATCGTCACGGTCGACAAGGATTACTGCCTCCTTATTTATCCGTATCCGGATTGGGAAGAGATCGAGCGCAAGCTGATGCGTTTGCCGAGCCTGAACAAGAGGGCGCGTCGTCTGCAGCGGCTGATGGTAGGTCATGCAACGGAAATCGAGATCGATGGGCACGGGCGAATCCTGTTGTCGCGTGAATTGCGTGAATTTGCGGATCTTGGCCGCCAGGCGGTACTGATCGGACAGGGTAACAAGTTTGAATTGTGGGACGAAGAGCGGTGGAACGTGAAACGAGATGAGTGGCTGAGCGATGAAGACGAAACAGATCTGCCAGCGGAGCTTGAGTCGCTGTCTCTGTAAATACGTTCCTGCGGGGTGAACAAAGAACTGCAAAGTAGTCGCACGCATGTGCCGGTTCTTCTGGATGCAGTGATTGCAGGCCTGAATTTGCACCAGGACGGCTTGTATATCGACACAACATTTGGTCGGGGCGGTCATAGCCTGGCCATATTGAACCAGTTGGGGCCAGCAGGGCGACTGTTGGCGATTGACCGCGATCCACAGGCGATTGACGCCGTTACGGACGCTATGAAAAGCGATCCGCGATTCGAATTGATGCAGGGCGAGTTTTCGGAATTAAAAGAATATGCGAATAAGAGAAACCTACTCGGAAAAGTGGACGGCCTGTTACTCGATCTGGGGGTCTCGTCACCACAACTGGATGAGGCCGAACGCGGCTTCAGTTTCCAGTCCGACGGACCACTGGACATGCGTATGGACCCGACCACAGGGAGCAGCGCTGCCGACTGGCTTGCAAACGTTAAAGAAAGGGAATTAAGAAAGGTGTTGTTCGAATTCGGTGAAGAGCGGTTTGCCAATCGCATTACAAAAGCGATTGTGGCTGCGCGCGCTTCGCAGCCAATTCGCCGCACCGCTGAGCTTGCCAGGATTGTCAGCGAAGCAGTTCCCTCTCGCGGGCTAAAGCGGCACCCGGCAACAAAGACCTTCCAGGCAATCCGAATTCGCATCAACGATGAGTTGCAGCAGCTCGAACAGGCATTGCGGGCAACTGCTGACTTGTTACGACCAGGCGGTCGGTTGTGCGTGATCAGTTTCCATTCGCTGGAAGACCGGCGCGTCAAACGTTTCATGCGGGAGGCCTCTCGTGAAGCAGAACCTTTTCGTGGGCTCCCTCAAGTACCTGAGGAGCATAGACCGCCATTCAAGCTCGTTGGCAAGATGATCAGCGCGACTGATGCGGAAATTCAATCCAACGTGCGTGCGCGCAGTGCACGTTTGCGCGTTGCGGAGCGATTGTGATGGAACTCGGAAAGTCCGGACAGCCATTGTTGCTGACGATGATCTTCGCTGCCGGTTGTGTGCTGTCAGCGCTCGCTCTGATCTATGCGAAGCATGAGTCACGCAAGTTGTTTGTTGAACTGGAACAACTGACGACCAATCGCGATGAGCTCAACATCGAATGGGGTCAGTTGCAAATTGAGCAAAGTACCTGGGCAACACATGCGCGTATTGAGCGTGTAGCGCGGGAGGAGTTGTCGCTTTCGCGACCGGAATCGACGGAAATTTACATAATTGAACGCCAATGAGTCGCGGAGCAAAAACAAAACATCAAACGGCACGAAGATTCTCAAGCAGATTGTCGCTGGTCATCGCGTTCTTCGCGCTGTTCGCCATATCGTTGCTGGCGCGCGCTGTGCAGCTGCAGGTTTTTACTAAGGACTTCCTCAATCAACAGGCAGACACGCGTCATCTGCGCACTGAGAAAATCTCGGCGCACCGCGGATCGATAATGGATCGTAACGGCGAGCCACTCGCCATCAGTACACCGGTTGACAGTGTCTGGGCGAATCCGACAGAGCTTGTGTCCGCGGTTGATCGCGTGCCGGAATTGGCGCAACTGTTGGGTCTTGACGCAGAGCTGCTCATGCGCCGCATTACGCGCAGCATGGACAAGCAATTCGTCTACCTCAAGCGCCACCTGAATCCAGAGCAGGCGCGCCAGGTTATGGCGCTCAAATTGCCGGGCGTTAATATCTTGCGCGAATACCGTCGCTACTACCCTGCCGGCGAAATAGCGGGCCACCTGGTCGGATTTACCAACGTCGATGACAATGGCCAGGAAGGGCTCGAGCTCGAATTCAACCACTGGCTGAGCGGCGAATCGGGCTCGAAGCGTGTACTCAAGGATCGGTTGGGCCGTGCTGTCGAGAACGTGGAAAGCATCAAACCGCCAAAGCACGGCAAGGATCTGCGCGCCAGTATCGATTTGCGACTTCAGTACCTTGCCTATCGATCCCTGAAGGCGGCGGTCCAGCAGCACAAAGCGGAGTCGGGGTCGATCGTCATTCTGGATGTCAAAACGGGTGAAGTGCTGGCGATGGTCAATCAGCCGACTTACAACCCGAATGATCGAGCCCAGTACTCGGCGGAGCGATATCGCAACCGCGCGATTACCGATATTTTCGAGCCGGGTTCCAGCATCAAGCCGCTGATACTCGCTGCGGCACTTGAAAGCGGTCGTTACCGTTCCACCAGTATGGTCGACACGTCGCCTGGCTACGTGGTCGTTGGGCCGAAAAAAATTGAGGATTCACGCAATCTGGGCAGGGTGAGCCTGACGACCGTACTGTCGCGCTCCAGCAATGTTGGCGCGACCAAAATAGCAATGTCACTCGAGCCGGATCAGCTGTGGAATGTAATGGCGAAATTCGGCCTGGGCTCACTGACTTCCAGCGGTTTTCCGGGAGAGTCCGCCGGACTGCTGACACACTACAACGACTGGCGAAAAATTAACCAGGCGACACTTGCCTACGGCTATGGCGTCTCAGTGACGCCGCTGCAACTTGCGCAAGCGTATGCGGCACTGGGTGATGCCGGAATTCTGCGGCCGGTTTCACTCGTGAAACTCGATCAGCCCAATGATGGCCAGCAGGTGATCTCAGAAGAAACAGCGACGGCGATCTGCCACATGATGGAAGAAGTCGTGCGCCCGGGCGGGAGCGGCCATGCAGCAAGTGTCGAGGGCTATCGCATTGCCGGCAAAACCGGTACATCGTGGAAGTTCGCCGTGGGTGGCTATTCAGAGGACAAGTACTTCTCGATTTTTGCAGGCCTGGCACCTGCAAGCGATCCGCGACTGGCGGCGGTAATCGTCATTAACGAGCCTACCGGCGACAAATATTACGGTGGCGAAGTCGCGGCACCGGTTTTCTCGGAAGTCATGACCGAATCACTCAGGCTTCTTGCGATCGCGCCAGATGCGCTGCCGGTTGCGCACTCCGGCAGTCTGGTGCAGGCAATGAGTCAATGAGCATGCCTGCAGAGATTCTCACAGCCAACAAAACACTTGCGCAGTTGCTGCGCGGGCTGGGCGACGCTCCTGCGATCGTGCTCACTGGCATCTCAACAGATAGCAGGACTTTGCAAGAGGGCGACGTATTCCTGGCTTGTCAGGGTGCTACGTCACACGGAATCGATTTTCTTGATCAGGCGATAACTGCGAACGTTGCCGCCGTCGTATGGGATTCTGCTACGGCAGCCGACGTTGAATCAGGACTCGGATCCGTACCGATGATTCCCATCGAGGGTCTCGCCGGCCATATAGGAACGATTGCCAATCGCTGGTTTGATACGCCTTCGCGCAGCGTCCGCATAGCCGCCGTAACAGGGACCAACGGTAAGACCACCGTTGCCTATCTCATCGCCAAATGCCAGCAGCTGCTCGAACACAAATGTGGCTACATCGGCACACTGGGTAGCGGCATCGACGCAATAGAAGGCGCGGGTGGCATGACCACGCCTGCCTGCATTGAATTGAATACATTGCTCGCCGCCTTTCGTGATCAGGGCGTACGCCGTGCCGCAATTGAAGTGTCATCGCACGCGCTGCAACAAAAACGCGTTGACGGTATGTATTTTGACGCGGCTATTTTCACCAACCTTAGCCGCGATCATATTGATTACCACGGCGATATGCGCGCTTACGGTGAGGTCAAGGCAAGACTGTTCCTCGACAACGACATAAATAACCGCATTATTTGTATCGATTCCGAGTTCGGTGCGGAACTTGCTGCTCGTTGCTCAGGCAATGTTATTGCTGTTTCGACGCAGTTGGGCTGGGAAGGTAACGGCACATCCTTTGTACGTGTGTGCAGCGTTGACACCAATGCGGCGGGTTCGAGAATTTCAATAGAAAGTTCCTGGGGGTCTGCAGAGATTGACCTGCAGTTACCAGGAGAATTCAACGTGACGAATGCGCTCGAGGTTCTCGCGCTGCTGCTCTCCTGGGATACTCCGCTGGATGATGCCTGTGCGATTCTTGGCCAGGTATCGGCACCGCCGGGACGAATGGAATTGGTCAAACCAGGCCAGCACGAGCAGTTACCAGCCGTCTATATCGATTACTCGCACACTCCGGCAAGCCTTGAGGCCGCACTCAATGCATTGCGGGCGCATTGCGTCGGCGAGTTGTGGTGCGTATTTGGCTGCGGTGGCGACAGGGATCGCGGCAAACGACCGTTGATGGGTGAAATCGCAAGGCGACTTGCCGATCACGCCATCGTCACCAACGACAACCCGCGTTCGGAAGCGCCCGCACAAATAGTTGCTGACATCACGGCGGGCATGGGCAGTGACGCCGTTGTGATCGAGGATCGCCGTGCGGCCATCGCGCATGCCGTCTCTGTTGCGGGCAGCAATGACATCGTTCTGGTAGCGGGCAAAGGTCACGAGAATTATCAGATCATTGGTGAGCAGCGAGAAGTCTTTTCAGATCTTGAAACTGCTGCGGCAAGTCTGCTGACGCGGCTGCACGAAGTTGCGGCCGGGAAATGATGGAGAGCACTTTGGTATATGCAGCTGAATCGATGCAGGGCACTCTTCACGGCGAAGACGTCGCGTTTCGTGGTGTCAGCAGCGATTCGCGGACGTTGCGATCCGGTGAATTGTTTTTTGCGTTACAAGGACCAAATTTTGACGGTAGTGAATTCGTTTCGATGGCACAGGAACGACAGGCTGCCGGCGCCGTTGTGCAGAAAATGGTGACTACCGAGCTGCCCATTATCGTCGTTGACGATACGTTGAAAGCGCTTGGCAAGCTGGCAGCAGACTGGCGTAAGCAAATGCCGGCACGCGTTATCGGCATTACCGGCAGTAACGGCAAGACCACACTCAAGGAACTGGTCGCCAGTTGTTTGTCGCTCTCTGCAAACACGCTCGCGACACTTGGTAACCTGAACAATGAAATAGGCATGCCGCTGATGCTGTTGCGGCTCGCGCCGGAGCATCGCTACGCGGTTATCGAAATGGGCGCGAACCACGCCGGCGAGATCGCTCACCTGACGTCGCTGGCGATGCCGGAAGTGGTCGCGATTACCAATGCTGCACCGGCCCACCTGGAAGGGTTTGGCTCGCTGGAGGGCGTAGTCAAAGCCAAGGCCGAAATTCTGCAGGACGCTGCTCGGCCGCAATTTGCAATTCTGAATGCGGACGATGAGTCCTACCCGTTCTGGCTGGCGAAGGTCAGCGACGCGACAGTCCTGAGTTTCGGCTTTGCGCCGGCGGCAGATATTCGCGCCAGTGATGTCGTCGCGACAAAAGCAGGCTCGACATTCGCTTTGCATATGCCGGATGGTGATTTGCAAATCGACTTGCCGTTGCAGGGCGTGCACAACGTCATGAATGCTTGTGCAGCCGCTGCAATTGCTTGCGCGCTGGATATAGACGCGGCACAAATTAAAAAGGGTCTCGAAACGGTGCAGCCGGTTGGCGGTCGACTGCAGCCGGTCAGATCGGCTTGTGGTGCAACGCTTTACGACGATAGTTACAACGCGAATCCTCTGAGCGTTGCCGCCGCAACCGCGTTTCTCGCCAGCCAGTCGGGTGACACCTGGCTGGTGCTTGGCGACATGGCTGAGCTTGGCAGCGAAGCAGCAGCACTACACGCCCAGAGTGGCAGCCTCGCCAAAAAAATGGGCGTCAAGCATTTGTTGGCGACGGGCGAATTGTCGCGCCATGCGGTCGATGCATTTGGCAACGGCGGGCAGTGGCTCGCAACGGTCGACGACATCGTAGACGAGTTGCAGCGGTCATTGTCCGGCGATGAATTTGTTCTCGTCAAGGGCTCACGCTCCATGGGAATGGAGCACGTTGTCAATGCATTGCGCGCGTCTGTGGACGTGGCGGGAGGCACCTGAGCATGTTGCTGTATCTGACTGAATACCTGGCCCAGTTCGAATCAGGCTTCAATGTCTTCAGCTATCTCACCATGCGCGCAATTATGGGGGCGCTGACGGCACTCATCCTGTCGTTCGTCATCGGTCCGAAAATGATTGCCAAACTCAGCGTGAATCAGGTCGGTCAGCCGATTCGTGAGTCTGGTCCGGCAACGCACTTGCCTAAAGCGGGCACACCCACCATGGGTGGTGCTCTGATATTGAGCGCGATCGTCGTGAGCACGGTGCTCTGGGCAGATCTTGAAAATCGCTATATCTGGGTAGTGCTGTTTGTAACGCTGTCCTTCGGCGTCATCGGCTATATCGACGACTACCGCAAGTTGATATTGCAGGATCCGGCCGGGATGTCAGCGAAGCAAAAAATCTTCTGGCAAACATCAGCAGCTTTGGTTGCTGCAATTGCGCTGTACATGATGGCCACCAGCGACACGAGCACGTCATTACTAATTCCCTATTTCAAGGATCTGGCTGTGCCGCTTGGCAAGTGGCAGATTGTCGTTACGGTTCTTTTTATTGTTGGCTTCAGTAATGCCGTCAATCTGACCGACGGGTTGGATGGGCTGGCAATCATGCCAACGGTTCTGGTCGGTGGGGCGCTTGGCCTGTTTGCCTATGTGACCGGAAATGTAAATTTCTCTGAATATCTGGATATTCCCTACGTTGCCGGGACTGGTGAGATTCTCGTCTTCTGCGCGGCACTTGCCGGCGCGGGACTCGGATTTCTCTGGTTTAACACGTATCCGGCGCAGGTATTCATGGGCGATATTGGTGCACTTTCGCTTGGTGCAGCTCTGGGTGTTGTAGCGGTCGTCGTTCGGCAGGAAATTGTACTCGCCATCATGGGTGGAGTATTTGTCGTCGAAACTGTGTCGGTCATAATTCAGGTGGCTTCCTTTAAGCTCACCGGCCGACGTGTGTTCCGAATGGCGCCGCTACATCACCATTTTGAATTGAAAGGCTGGGCTGAGCCGAAAGTCATTGTCCGGTTCTGGATAATTACGGTCATCCTGGTGCTGATCGGTCTGGCGAGCCTGAAAATCCGATGATTGCCGCCGCCAAAAAGAAGCGTGTATCGCGCCGGAAACCGGCGCAGAAAAAGCAGGTGGATCTCGTCTTCGGGCTTGGTGCGACCGGCTTGTCGGTGGCTCGATTTCTGCAACGCAAACAGATCAAGGCGACCTTCGTAGACAGTCGCGAGGATCCGCCCGGGCTCTCGGAGTTGGCGCAAATCAGCCCCGGCGCCAAAATCATTCTGGGTGACGTGTCAGACAAGTTACTGAAAAATGTCGCACGAATAATCGCCTCCCCTGGAATTGCCGACAGTGAACCACTGCTGCGTGCTGCTCGCGAGAAAGGCATCGAAATCGTCAGCGATATTGAGCTGTTTGCACGCGATGCCGAGGCGCCGTTTGTTGCAATAACAGGCTCGAATGGCAAAAGTACC
>SMVA01463232.1_pt1 | contig 80569 bp, 73 predicted proteins | sample 2456451 | NCBI WGS metagenome assembly SMVA01 (sample SAMN11095933, study PRJNA526329) | marine sediment metagenome | biome: Marine sediment; feature: Surficial sediment; material: Deep marine sediment; isolation source: Hadal surficial sediment | place: Pacific Ocean | collected 2014-05 | depth...
CGTACTTTCCATTCATGGTGTAGCGGGCAATGTCGACATGATTATCGAATTGCAGGCCAGGGATATGGAGCACTTCACCGAACTGGTCATCGGCCAGATCTACGGCCACAAATATGTGGTGAACTCCACTTCCTATATTTTCCTGGATAGCAGAACGTGAATTACTGTTTAAAAGCCACCGTATTCATTTTCGATGTTGCAGTTGGCGTAGCAGCCTGAAAATAAATCCGGCACCACTGCTGTCCCATAAAGACGCGTTTCCTGGCCGTGGGCTGAAGCGTTGGTGTAATGATCCGGTATTTTCGCGGATTTGGGACATCGCCCGGCTGGGCGGGCTCCTACAATTCTAATTAGCACCTGTAGGAGCCCGCCCAGCGGGCGATTGCGGCCAATTCAAATCAACTTGATACTTCATCCGGGCACCGATTTTGAGTTTGTGGGACAGCAGTGATCCGGCACCATTTCCTCATGCGAAAGAATACGCAACGAACGCCACGCAAACCGACAAGCTGACTATTACGCCGACAAAGTCCCTGTCGTTGCCCGGGAATCCTCGATGCGGCGATATAGGCGCGGCCAGTCGAAATATATTACTTTAGTTATATTTAATAACTTATTGAATAATAACTGTTTATGAGTTACTCCGACTCACGGTCGATCGCTCCACCCGCTTTCGCCCATGCTTTAAAGCCGCCCTCAAGAAACACCGGGTTTGACACACCCATCTCCGCGGCAACACCGGCCGCCAGCAGTGAACGTCCGCCAGTCGCGCAGTAAAAGATGATTTTCTTTCCTGAACTGAAAACGTCGTTGTGCATCGAACTGGCTGGATCAATCTGGAATTCCAGCACGCCACGCGGGATGTGAACGGCGCCCGAAATTTTTCCACTCCTGGCTATTTCGCCGGCCTCGCGGACATCGACAAATACGACAGTGTCATCGTCAATGAGTTGCATGGCTGCCGCCACGTCAGTGGAACCTGCAATAGCGCTTGCTTGAGCCTTGTAATCGTCGACGCTCTTCGACGAGGCTTGCTGCTCAGCACACGCGATCGACGCCACGAAGAAAATACTGATTACCATCAATATTCGCATTGCATTCCCTCTTCTTTCCCAGGTTCATCGTAAACCCTTTAGCGGCATGACCGCAATTCAATCCTCGTCCGCTCCCGGTCAACGATGCGGCAAACTTCGGTGTACACTAATTTTCATGCTGCAGGCTCCTCGCCCGACGTTCACGATAGCGCTCTTGTTGTTTGGGCTCACCGCCTGCAGCAAAAGCGATCCGATTGAGCATTCGCAACAGCACAATACCCGCAGTGCAGAACAATCTGTGGACAGCCCCGTCGCAGACGATGTCCTGTTCCTGGTATTGGGGAAAATGGCGCTCTATGACCAGTCTCCGGACGGGAACCTATCGCTGCGCAACCACCATTTCGTCGCCGAAATAATGCCAAAAGCCGGGCGTGAAATTATCTCCGGAACACTCACAAGTGCGAGCGATGATTCGCAGGTACTGGAATTCAAGCCAGAGGGCAACGCATTTCTGGCCCACGGCGCACGCGTGCTTGATCCAGGGGAATTGCATCAGTTGCACCCGGACGGTGATTACTATTTCTCTTATCAAACGCAAAGCGGCCGCATGGACAGGCAATCGATCAGTTTGCACAAGCGCGCTACGATTGAGCAAATGCCGATGCCCGCGGCCGTTACCCTGAGCCAGAACGGATCAGCGGCATTGCCCGCTGAAATTGATCCGGGTCGTGATTTATCCCTTACCTGGGAACCGATGCCAGGCAATACCGGCGTTGCATCGAGCGCTCTGGACGACCTGGTTTTTGTCCTTGTATTCGATTGTTTCGGCAACAATATTGCGCACAGTGGCCGCCCGTACCAGGGAGGCCCCTACCTTACTTACAAAGACTCAGAACATGTTGTTGCCGCAGCCAGCCTCGAACCCGGACAGAAGTACAAAGCAATCGTCGAACAGGCGACAGCTGATGTTACGATTTTCCAGGGTGTCCCTGCAATCGCGACCTACGCAACGTTGACCTTCGTTAATTTTCAGACGACTGGCGTCGCTGCAGGCAAGCGTTGTCAATAAATAGCGAGAGCCACTGCTATCCGCCAAACACCCACCAGCCGCTATTCAATTCATCCTCACAACTTTGTAGCTGTGCCCACCATTTCCGGGCGCGGAGATCTACTCGCTTTGCTGTTTTCTTGAGCCAGGTTTTGTTCTGGAAGGATCCGCGCCGCCAGCCGGCCTGCCCTTCGTGATACGCGAGATACTGGTTGTAAGAATCCCATTTGGAGATGCCCTCGGACTTGTTTGACAGGTTCGTGTACCAACCGACAAAGTCGATAGCGTCCTCGAAATCATCGCGATTCGCAGATTCTCGTCCGGTGTCTTTTTTATAGCGCGTCCAGGTCTTGTCCAAAGCCTGCGCATAGCCATACGCATTGGACGTTCGCTTCCAGGGGATAATACCCATTAATTTCGTTCGTGGCGGTTGGGCATTGAAAATGAATGACGACTCCTGGCGCATGATCGACATCTGCACGTGCTTTGGCGTCCCCCAGCGCTCTTCCGACTTTTCCGCCGCTTTGTACCAGCCGCTCTTGTCCGCAAAGACGGCGCAGATGTTCTCGGGGTTCTCGGGGGTTCTGTTGTTGCGAACGTTGTTGGCGCCAAACCAGAGCAGGGCCAACAGTAGATAGGCCGGCCAAAAACGACCGTGCCCGGACTTACGAGAATTTCTTGAAAACCCCTGCATACCACTGATCTAATTACGAAACTTAGTCCAGATATTGCAGTATAGCGCTATTTCGCATCGATTTGCCAATGTGCGGCGGCGCTGATTCAAAAACGCAATACGACGCCCGCCATCGCCTGAAACTGCCACAATACATCCCCTGTGATCGTGAACGCGCAACCTGCCGTACCGTTCTCCGGATCACTCAGGCAGAACAGACTGGAGTCGGATCTGACCAGCGAACCGAACGCGCGAGCCTCCAGCCGCAGGCCAAGACGACTGTTCGGCCAGATCTGCAGGCCGGGTCCGATTGAAAAGGAAAAATATGAATCGCTGTCGAAACCCTCGGTTGTCACATCGAAATGCGCGACACCGATGGTCGCAGCAAGATAGGGGCGCACGATTTCTCCTTCACCCTGATAGGTGCCACCACCTTGCAGATAATGAACCGTCGTTGCGAGGACTTCGTCACCCGTCACCAGCCCCGTGATCTCAGTATCCGTACTTTGTTGTGAGTAAAGAATTTCCCATTGCGTGTTTGCGGACTGGCGAAAATTCAGCAACAAGCCGAAATTGCCGGAGTCCTGTACCTCGGCCGCGGCATCAGATTCCGAGTCGTTAAAGGTACCGCCAAAGCTGTAAGCGCCGTACGGGGTCAGTTCAATGCGACCAGGGGCAGTCTGAGCAGCGACCGCAAATGGCGCAAGTAACGCAGCGCAAATCAGAGGTTTTTGCCAGCACGTAATAACGCCGAATTACTCCGGATCAGGTCTGACGATTACCGTATCCGCAATTGGGATAATCTCAGTCACCTTAAGATCTGCAGTTTCCGCATGTTTGCGAATGGCGTCCTCACTGCTTGCCTCATAGATACAGACGGTTCCCAATGCGCCACCTTTCTCTTGCAGCACGTAGGAGCGAATCCAGCGAATGTCATTCGGCATGTCGTCACCGACTTCGGTCGAACGAGCGGCCGCTGCCTCAAGCGCAGGTCCATCGGTAAAACCATCACGGCGCAGAATTGCGTATAAGTTCATTTGGTCTACTCCCGGTTATTTTTTTATGCCCTCCAAGTATGAGGGTCAGGTAAATTCTATCAGGAAAAATCCCGCATACCGCGCCGCGCATTCTCTATCTGTACAGGCGGCCCCCAGTCGTGCCAACAGGAATGCGCCAGATCTTGCCGCCTCTGCCGCCTGCATTGGTCGCCGATGCATAAATGGACTGATGATCAAATTCACCTGCGCCGAACGCGAGGCTGGCAAGCCCGAACATGCCACTGGCAAGCAACAGCATTTCCTCTGTGACAGGGTCATATCGCCACAATTGCCCCGCGCCATTCGCGGCTATATACAGGCGACCCTCGATATCCATCGCCAACCCGTCAACCGCGGCATTCGGACCCGTTCGCACGACGAGTTTCGCATCCCGGACTGGTTTCCCCTCACTGAGCGCTATTGCCCAGATTGCATCGTCAGCGATAACCGGCCGAATACTGGTGAAAATCTGAGCTACGTAAAGTGTGTTGCCATCCGCCGAGAGCGCGAGCCCGTTCGGGTGATTCACCGCAGTACTGAAAAGCTTCGGCACGCCGTCGTCAGCTACCAGGTAAATGTCTGCCGTTGCATCGTCGGATACCAGGAGCGAGCCGTTCTCCAGGACAACGATGAAGTTTGGATCTCCGATGCCGGTCGAGATTTCCGTTTTTTCACCCTCCGGCGTAATTCGCCAGATGACGCCGTCAGAGTTTCTCTCACCTCTGAAAGCGTTGGTCGGCCCGAAATCTGCAACCAGGATATCGCGATCACCGACCGCAGCGGTGCCCAGATTCGAAAATAGTTCGGCTACTTGCCGTGCGCTTTGATCAACACCGATTTCCCACAAGGCCTGGTTACAGGTCGCGAACAATCGACCCTCACCATTGAAGGAAATTCCTTCGCAACCATTGAAAGGCTGGTCCACAAAAAGAAACGGGTCGACCGGAAAGGCTATTGCACCTGCCTCCTCCTGCGCGCGCAACGGCACCGTGGCCATCAGACTGAAGGCAATTGACAACGACAGAATCGTGGAGATTGTTTTCATTTTTAACCTGTTCAATGTCAGATATAGGCTAACGCATCGCCAATCTCTGGTACAGGCGGCCGGACCTGCTTCTCCACCAACCCGCCACATTCCCTGCACCTGAATCTTGTTTTCGCTAGCTGCCGGTGGCCTCGACCGGATTCGATAAGTCTATTCAGATCAGCTTCGCCCCAGCGATTGCATACAACGCAATACAACCCTAGTGAATGGGTTTGATCACGCAGATCAATAAAAGTTGCAAGGCGTGGCACCGTGACTGCGCTGATTTACACGAAAGCAAAAAAATGATTACAAATACGACATTAGGGCGCCGATCAGTCCACCGAGCAACAGCACCATCATTGAGATTGCTCCAATACCAAAACCGGCGCCACGACTCTTGGGGTTGCCACGATAGGCACTGCGATAAATCAGCCTGGCGATTATGAACACCAAGCCAACTCCAGCGCCAATTCTGGCGTCGACGTAAAAGCCGAACATCCACAGGGAGGGCACGAATATGATCATTTGTTCGATGGTATTCTGGTGAACACGATAAGCGCGTTCAAATTCATCATTGCCAGATGTTGCCGGGGCATCAATCCCATGCTTGACGCGAGCCTGACCGACCTGAAAAGCGAACAAAAATGTCTGCAACAATGCGAGTGCGGTTACGATTGCGATTAGTTCCACGTTCCTCTCCTTATTCTAATATGTGGCTGTATGATGCCGTTTTTTGGGTCTATCGGTAATAACGAATGCGGACAGGTCCACAGGTCTTCCTGATAGTACAATAATCCGTGCCGACAATGATATTAAGCAAGGGCGGGCGCGAAAGATCGGCAACAGGGAACAGCATTGACACAAACGCGAGCGAACACTCCGGCTAAACCGGTTCTCTATTTAATGCGCGTACTCGGCATCGAGCCGGACGAGCTGATCGCGGTCGCCTGGTCGTTCATCTATTTCTTTTGCATCCTGTCCGCGTACTACATGTTGCGCTCAGTGCGTGATGCCATGGCGATTGTCAGTGGCGTGCAAAACATACCGTGGCTTTTTACCGGCACTTTTGTGCTGATGTTGCTCGCCACACCGGTCTTCGGCTGGGTCACGTCGAAATATCCAAGACGCGTCTTCCTGCCATGGATCTATTATTTTTTCGTCGCCAACATCCTGATTTTCTATGCCGTTTTTACGTACGCACAAAACAACGATCTGAGCGAGATCTGGATCGGCCGTGCATTTTTTATCTGGCTCAGCGTATTTAATCTGTTTGTCGTTTCAGTTTTCTGGAGCTTCATGGCAGATATTTATTCGCGGAAGCAGAGTCGCAGGCTATTCGGTGTCATAACAGCCGGCGGCAGTGCCGGAGCATTAATCGGGCCCATCGTGACCAGCATTGTCGTCGTGCAGATCGGTTTCCGAAACATGTTGCCATTATCCGCCCTGCTGTTGCTATTCGCGGTTTTTTGCGTCTATCGCCTGCGGGGATGGGTACGACAACAGCAATCTGAGCCAGGCCGTGAGGCGCAGCAAACAACTGCTGGCAACAAGGCAATGGGGGGAAGCGCCTGGGCAGGCGTCAAATTCGTTTTAACGCAACGATATTTTTCAGCCATCGCAGTTGCGTTGATCTGCGCGACTTTCCTGGGTGGTGCAACCTACATGTACATGGCCGAAATGGTTAGCGTTACATTCGAGGGAACAGACCGGCGAACGCAGGTATTCGCGATCATGGATGCGATGATCAACGCAATGTCATTTATCGGACAGTTACTAATTGTCAAGCATTCAGTACGCAAACTCGGCATCGGTGGGACGCTGGCGTTGCTGCCCATCGTATCGGTGATCGGCTTTGCCCTCCTTGCCCTCAATCCGGTCTTTCTGATCATCGCGGGGCTACAGGTCCTGCGCCGCTCAATCACATTTGGCCTGACCAAGCCGACGAGTGACATGCTGTACTCGGTAGTCTCCCCAGAAGCGAAGTACAAGGCGAAGAACTTCATCGAGACTGCGATATACAGAGGTGGCGATGTCATTTCGACGTGGACCATCCGGCTCATCGGCGGCATCGGCCTAAGCGGCGTAGCACTGGTTTGTGTGCCGATTGCGATTATCTGGGCCTGGCTTGCCTTCTGGATTGGTGGCGAATACGAACGCCGCGACAAGGAGTCGTCAGAGAGTGCCTTGTGTGAAGCATAAATTGTGGAATCGCCGTGAAACGATTGCAGCAGCGGTCGCGATGGGTATTATTCCCGGCTCCTTGATCGCAGAGTCCGTGACCATGCTGACCCGACCCATTCCCGCCAGTGGCGAAACATTGCCCGTCATCGGACTTGGTACCTGGCAGGTTTTCGACGTTGCCGGATCGGCCGAGGAACTGGCACTACGGCAGTCCATCATCCAGTTGCTGGTCGACAATGGTGGCAGCCTGATCGACTCTTCACCGATGTATGCGCGTGCGGAAGGAGTTGTCGGAGAGGTGCTTGACGCAGGCAACAATCGTGACCAGGTATTTCTGGCCACCAAAGTGTGGACTGACGGCAAGGAAGCGGGCGAAAGCCAGATGCGAAGATCCGCCGACCTGATGAAAACTGACACGATCGATCTCATGCAGGTCCACAACCGCCGTGATCTGGATGTGCATATGGGTACGATAAGGGAGTTACAGCAGGAGCAACGAATTCGTTACAGCGGCATAACGGACTATCGATCGAGTGCACTTGATGAGATAGAAAATGCCATGCGTAAATACAAGCCGCAGTTTGTGCAGATAAATTATTCGCTTGGCGAGCGAGACGCGGATAAACGTGTATTGCCGGTTGCACAAGAGCTTGGCATCGCAGTATTGATTAACCGCCCATTTGTCGAAGGACGATTATTTCGTGCTGTAACCGGTCTTGAAGTGCCCGATTGGGCGAGTGATTTTGCTGCATCATGGGGCCAGTTCTTTTTGAAATACATCGTCAGTCATCCTGCCGTTAACTGTGCTATTCCGGCGACCAGCAAACTGCATCATATGATGGATAATCTCGGTGCCGGCGTTGGTGATATGCCGGATGATGCCACTCGTCGTAAAATGGCCGCTTTCGTTGATTCGCTCTAATACTCCGTCAAGGTAGTATTGATGGAGTACTAGTACTGGGTTGCAGCAACCAGTTTTTTTTCGCATCGGGTAACCAATCATGTCCAATACAAGTCTAGGCCGCCGCTTTGGTGCCATTTTCTATGACAGTTTGCTCGTACTGGCTTTGTTGTTTCTTGCCACGCTGCCGTTTATCGGCATGCGAGATGGCGAATCTGTTGAAGCCGGGACATTGCTGCACCAGCTCACTTTACTGCTGGTTGTTTACCTGTTTTTTGTTGGTTTCTGGTCTGGTTACGGACGAACGCTTGGGATGCAATCCTGGCGATTGCGCATCGAAACGGCCGCCGGAGAGAAACCTTCGTATGCGGCGGCGAGTCTGAGATTCTTTGCGGCAATTTTATCATGGCTGCCCGCTGGCCTCGGATTCTGGTGGCAACTTTGGGATGCGGATCGTCTTACCTGGCACGATCGGATATCAGGAACGCGACTGAGGCACTACCCGAAGGCTAGTGCTCCATCAACACTACCTTGACGGAGTACTAGTACTCCGTCACTTCACCCTGCTTAACGCAAAGACAGTCACCATCACTAATGCAAGAGACGGCACCCAGGTGACGATAGCCGGATTCAGGTCGAATACCTGCCCGGAATTTGCCAGCATCTCGCTGGCCAGAAAATATGCCAGGCCGATCAGCACACCAAGCATCAGCCGGCCGCCAGACCCGGCAGAACGCAATGAGCCAAAAACGAACGCCAACGCAAGAACGGGCATGACCATTACCGTGGCGGTTTTGGATATTCGTGACCAGAATTCAGTTTCGTAACGTTCGGCCGCAAGCCCATTCTTCTTTAAGTAACCAATGTAGCTCATAAGACCTCGCGCTGAGAGACTCACCGGTTTGACCAGCGTAATCCCAAGCAAATCGCCATCGACATCAAACGATTCAATCGCCAATGGCGACTCGGTTACCTCTATATTGCCATCCTGAAAACGGGTTTCACGAAAATTTTCGAGAATCCAGTTATCCGACTCATCGATGCCGGCGTTTTCGGCTTTCGCGATAGACTTCAGGGAGTTGTCTTCGTTGAATCGATATAAATAGAGTGCGCCGAAGTCGAACTGAGTATTAATTCTTTCCAGATGCAATATTACCGGGCCGTCCTTCACCCACGCTGCGTTACCAATATCGCGATCTTCTTTTTCATAGCGGGCCTCGTCGCGCATCGTCCTTGCGAAATAGTCGAGTGGCGGTCCAATAAACTCGCCAACCAGCCCGGTAAAAATCGCCAGCACCAGACCAGCAGCCGCAACCATTCCTGCCAGCCTCGCAATAGACAGGCCTGCCGTACGCATGACGACGAGCTCACTGTTATTCGCAAGTCCACCAAGGCCCAACAACGCGCCAATAAGTGCCGCAATTGGCAGCATCTCAAATGCAAGCTGCGGCATTCTCAGCGCAGCGAAAAGCAGCGCCTGCGGTATGCCAAACGATCCCTGCGTCGAACCCAGCTGGCCGATAAATTCGAACAGTCCGGCAAGTGCCAGGAACACCAGCAGGACCAGCATCGTGCTGGCCAAAATGGAGCGCATCAGGTAACCGGTAAGAATGCTCATCGCCGCGACCACAATGAAAACAGACGGCGATGCAGGCCGTTTTGCATTGCCAGCATGCCAAGACCGACACTCAACATCAGGGCATGCACCCACCACAGACCCGCGATCGGTGGCAATACACCTTGCTCAAGCCACGCCTTACCGGCGCTCAACAAGTTGAAATAGATGATAAAAACGAGCAGCCCGATTGCCAGCCGCCCATAACGACCCTGACGTGGCTGACTACGGCTAAGGGGCACCGCAAGAATCGCCAGGACAACGGTTGCCAAAGGTATGCCAATGCGCCAGTGCAATTCAGCAATTTCTTTCGGCTCGGAGGATACAAACAGTTTGGCGGTCGGCATCGCTCGTGGTCTGACGTTTGCATCTTTAATTTCCGGCAGGCGATATGGAATTCCATATTCCGCAAATTCCACGACACTGAAATTGGCTGTGCCAGGAACGCCCTTGTAGCGTCGACCATCGTGTAAAACAAAAAAGCGTAGATTTGGATCATCCGTGTCTCTTTGTTCGCCACGCTCCGCAACCACGACCTCGATCTCACCGTCATCAGAACGCCGTTGCACAAAAACATTTTCGACGGTGCCAGGACCTACAACCTTCTCCGCATACACCACGGCATTACCATCTCTGCCGCTGGTAAACCGACCAGGCTCGATGCTGGAAAGATCTGCCTGTCGCCTGGCCTCCACGCCGATCCGTTCGATTTCGGTAAGGGCCCGCGGCCCAACATCCATCGACAGCCAGCCAACGGCGAGTGCCAGCGGGATCAGCAGCCACGACAAGGGACGGTAAATATCACGGGAACCCACGCCGCAGGCCATCATCGCCGGCATTTCGCTGTCGCGATACAGGCGACCGAGCGCCAGCATGATCGACAGAAAAAGGCCAATAGGGACGAGGATGGTGAGGTATTGCAAGGCCGTCAGACCAATTATCTGAAATATGGCATCTTTGGGCAGTTTGTCCTTGGCCACATCACCCAGAACACGGGCAAACTGGTTGGTCAGCAGGATAAACAGCAGCACCGTTGTCACACCCAGCCAGGACTGTGCAATCTCTTTGAATATGTAGCGATCGAGAATACGAAACATGGCTATATCGGTGATTTTCCTGGCTTTTGGACCAGCGGAACTGTCCACTGTTCGGTCGGATCAGTTAGACTACCGTTTTTAAATTGCGCGCAACAGTCCCTCGTAGGAAAGGATTTTTGCGAACGCAGTCCAATAACAAGATCGGAGCCTCCTGCAGCAGACGTGTCGCTGCGTTATCGCTAACGCAGCACGGATAAATGCGGCCGACTGAAGGTTGATCAAGGAACAATCGCCTATGGAATTCTTCACCACCACGAGTGCGGCGTCCCGCCGTGCAGGAAGTTGTATTGTTGTCGGTGTCTATGCCGGTGGCAAAGCTGGCCATGGCGCCGCTGCTATTGATGCTGCAAGCAAGGGCTTCATTCGCCAGCTGGTCAAAGACGGTGACCTATCCGGTCAATCCGGAAGCAGCCTGCTGCTTACATCAGTACCCGGCGTTCGCGCGCGGCGTGTCCTTGTCGTGGGTCTTGGGAAATCTGCATCCTTTGGCGTCGATGCGTTCAAGGAAGCCAACGAGACGGTCGCCGCAACGATCAAGAACAGCAAGATCAGCGATATTGTCAGCTACCTGACGCTCGAAGATGTTGCGGGAACCAGTGCGTATTACCTCGCGCGCCATACCGTGGAAGCGATCGGCAATTCTCTTTACAGCTTTACGGCGATGAAAAGCGGTCGGAAAAAGCCGGTCAATTCACTGCAGAAAATCGGCCTTGCCATCGGCAACCGTAGCGACGCCGGCAAAGCAATGCGTGGCGCAGAGCATGCCGATGCGATTGTCACCGGCATGACGCTGGCCCGGAATCTTGGCAATTTGCCGCCAAATATCTGTACACCCGCCTACCTCGCACGCAGTGCGCAGAAGATTTCCCGGCAATACAAGAGTGTGCAAACGAAAGTCCTGGGCGAGGCTGAAATCAAGCGCCTCGGGATGCATTCTTTCTTATCTGTAACCAGCGGCACTGTCTTGCCGGCAAAACTTATCGTGATGCAGTACAAAGGCGCCGGTCGCAACAAACCGGTTGTCCTGGTTGGCAAGGGCGTGACATTCGATGCCGGTGGTATTTCATTGAAGCCTGGTCCTGGCATGGACGAGATGAAATACGACATGTGTGGTGCATCGTCCGTCATTGCAACGATGCTGGTCGTTGCAAAACTCAAGCTGCCAATTAACCTGACCGTCGTTGTACCCACCTGCGAGAACCTGCCAAGTGCAACAGCAACCCGACCAGGTGACATCGTGACCAGCATGTCCGGCCAAACCATCGAAGTGCTGAATACCGATGCAGAGGGCCGTTTGATTCTCTGCGACGCACTGACCTATGCACGACGCTTCAAACCCGAAGTGCTGATCGACGTAGCAACCCTGACCGGAGCCTGTGTTGTTGCACTTGGCCATCACCTCACTGCGGTCATGAGCCACAGCGATACATTGGCTGGCTCAATCACCGCTGCCGGACACGCAGCTGCCGACCGCGCCTGGCGTATGCCGATGGCGGTCGAGTATGAGCGGCAATTGAAAAGCAATTTCGCCGACTTCGCCAACATTGGTGGGCGCGAGGGCGGCTCCATCACAGCCGCCTGTTTCCTCAGTAAATTCACTGACGGCATGAACTGGGCGCACCTGGACATCGCCGGCACAGCGTGGCGCTCCGGTGGCAAGAAAGGCAGTACCGGCAGACCGGTACCACTGCTTAGTGAGTTTGTCCTGGAACGCGCCGGCGCCCTGCCCTGATCATGTCGCAGGTAGATTTTTACGTGCTAAAGGCAAGCGGAGAAGCAAACCGACAACGTTTTGCCTGCCGCCTGGCTGAAAAAGCCTATCGGTTGAATAACACCGTTCACATTCAGGTAGCGGATCAGCAAAGTGCAGCGCGACTTGATGAACTGTTGTGGACCTTCCGCGATGCCAGTTTCGTGCCGCACGAGGTCCTTGGTCATGCAGCCGGCAAACCAGTGTCGCCGGTAACCATCAGCAGCGATGCGATGCCATCTGTTCACTGTGATTTGTTGATCAACCTGAGCAACAGCATCCCCGAGGCCGCCGCCGCTTTTCCGCGCGTCGCAGAAATTGTAACCTCTGACGATGAAAGTAAAAAACGCAGTCGCCAGCACTTTGTCGAATATCGTAACAACGGGCACCAACTCGATAGTCATAACCTGTGACAGATAACCGAACGCCCTCCTGAATCCCTTGTCAGCCAGCCACCGATTTTCCCATGGATAAGTCCTACCACCCTAAAGAGTTAGAACAGCGTCAGTACGAACGCTGGGAAAAGAACAACTGGTTCGCACCAGGCGGCAGCGGCGAATCGTATTGCATCGTCATCCCGCCGCCAAACGTTACCGGAACGCTGCACATGGGCCATGCGTTTCAGGACACCATCATGGACGCCCTGATCCGCTATAACAGGATGCGGGGAAAAAACACGCTGTGGCAGCCCGGTATGGACCATGCCGGCATCGCAACACAGATGGTGGTCGAGCGAAAGCTGAATGACGAGGGTGTGTCGCGCAAAGAACTGGGCCGCGAAGAATTCGTCAAGCGCGTGTGGGCGTGGAAACAGGAATCCGGCGGGCAAATATGCAATCAGCTACGCCGCATGGGTTCATCCCTGGACTGGAGCCGCGACCGTTTTACGATGGATGACGACCTCTCGGCGGCCGTCATGGAAGTATTTGTCAGACTCTATGATGAGGGCCTCATTTATCGCGGTAAACGCCTGGTCAACTGGGACCCGGTATTACACACTGCATTGTCTGATCTCGAAGTCCTGCAAAAAGAAGAACCCGGCCACCTGTGGCACTTTCGCTATCCGTTGGCATCCGGTGACGGTCATTTAGTAGTTGCCACAACCCGCCCGGAAACAATGCTCGGCGACAGCGCGGTTGCCGTGCATCCTGAAGATGAACGCTACCGACACCTGCTAGGTCAGGAAATCATTTTGCCACTGGTCGGTCGACGTATCCCGATTATCGCAGACGACTATGTTGACCCCGAATTCGGTACCGGCTGCGTGAAAATCACCCCCGCGCATGACTTCAATGACTATGAAATTGGCAAACGGCATGACCTCGCCGAATACAACATCCTTGACGACAGTGCCGCCATCAACGATTCCGCACCGAAGAAGTACCGTGGCCTGGACCGCTTCGTCGCGCGCAAGGAGATCGTCAATGACCTGGACGCGCTCGGACTGCTGGAAAAGGTCGAGGACTACCTGCAAAAGCTACCGCGCGGCGATCGCAGCGATGCCATCGTCGAGCCCTATCTGACCGATCAGTGGTACGTCAGCATCCAGCCACTGGCGGACCCTGCAATTGAGGCGGTTAAAAGTGGCAGGATAAAATTCGTTCCCGAAAACTGGTCGAAAACCTACTTCGAGTGGATGAACAATATCCAGGACTGGTGTATCAGTCGGCAACTCTGGTGGGGCCACCGCATTCCAGCGTGGTATGACGATGCGGGTAACGTTTACGTCGGCCGTAGTGAACGCGAGGCCAGGGAAAAGAACAGGCTGGATGACGCGCTGGTGCTGCGTCAGGATGACGATGTTCTCGACACCTGGTTCTCATCCGCTTTGTGGCCGTTCAGCACGCAGGGCTGGCCGCAGAAAACGGACGCGCTGGATACTTTCTATCCCGGCAATGTCCTGGTCACCGGCTTCGACATCATTTTCTTCTGGGTAGCGAGAATGATCATGATGGGCCTGAAATTCATGGGCGATGTGCCGTTTCATGAGGTTTATATCCACGGTCTGATTCGCGACCCGGACGGCCAGAAGATGTCCAAGTCCAAGGGCAATGTTCTTGATCCCCTGGACCTGATCGATGGCATCGATCTCGACACGCTGCTGGCAAAACGAACGACAGGTCTGATGCAAACGCACCTGGCGCCAAAGATTGAGAAAGCGACGCGGTGTCAGTTTCCCGATGGTATCGACGAGTACGGCGCAGATGCGCTGCGCTTTACCTTCGCCTCACTGGCGACCACAGGGCGCGACATTCGTTTTGATCTCGGGCGTATAGAAGGTTACAAGAACTTCTGCAACAAGCTGTGGAATGCATCGCGCTATGTGCTGATGAACACCGAAGATACTGATGCCGGCGAGGTCGAGTTCAGTACTGCCGATCGCTGGATCCGTTCGCGGCTGAACCAGTCAACCTCGTCAATGCATGAGCACTTTGGCAATTACCGGCTCGATCTTGCCGCACAAACTGTTTACGAATTTACCTGGCACGAATTCTGCGACTGGTACCTGGAATTATCGAAGCCGGTGTTGCAATCGGAGGACGCATCTGAAGAACAAAAACGCGGTACCCGACAAACGCTGATTGAAGTGCTCGAGACTCTCTTGCGCCTCCTTCACCCGCTGATACCATTTGTAACCGATGAGATCTGGGATCAGGTTGCACCACGCGCCGGTATCGACGGTGAGACGGTCATGTTGCAACCGTATCCCGAAGCAGACGCTAAATGGCAGGACGAAGATGCCGAAGCAGAACTTGAGTGGGTAAAGAAGTTCATCCTGGGAATCCGGCAAATTCGCGGAGAATTCGACATATCGCCGGGCAAGTACTTGCCAGTATTGTTGCTGGAGTCCAGTGACAATGATCGCCTGTTTGCCGAGCGCAATGCGCTCTTGCTGCGGCGTGTCGGTCGTGTTGAATCTGTAGATACACTACAGGCTTCCGAGGAGCCACCCATGTCGGCAACCGCGCTCTTGGGCAATATGCGCATCCTGGTGCCAATGGCTGGAATTATCGATGTGTCTGCCGAAAAAGCCCGCATCAGCAAGCAGTGCGAACGCATCGCGATCGATCTCAAACGCAGCCAGGGTAAGCTCGGTAACGAGAAGTTTGTGAACAATGCGCCCGCCGCTGTAGTCACACAGGAACAGCAGCGGGTAACGGAGTTCAAACGGCAAATTTCGCAGCTCAATGAGCAGCTGGAGCGCCTGGATACGCTGAAAGATTAACTTTTTGCGGGATAGTTCACAATCCTGACCGGCACCGGGTGCAATACGGCGAGCTATCCGCGAGTATTGGGCTGTGATTTGAATATTTCGCCAACCGGACGGGAGTAGCGGATGCAGCGGACAAGCACGTTGGAGCAGTTGCCACCGGGTGCAGACCAACAAAAAGCTGCCATTGATACGGCGCGGCAATCTCTTGCCAGCATCATTCTCGGCAAAGACGCGGAAATCTCGCTGGCCCTGTCCTGCCTGCTGGCGCGTGGCCACCTCCTGATTGAAGATCTTCCCGGTTTGGGCAAGACCATACTGGCGCAGTCCCTGGCGCGAGTGCTGGGGCTGAGCTTCCAGCGCATTCAATTTACCAGTGATCTGCTGCCCGCGGACATTGTCGGTGTGTCCGTCTTTCGTCAACGCGAAGGCGTATTCGTCTTTCAACCCGGACCCATTTTTTCGCAACTCGTGTTGGCCGATGAAGTGAACCGCGCAACACCGAAAGCGCAAAGCGCTCTTCTTGAGGCAATGGAAGAACATCAGGTCACGGTCGATGGCCAGACACATAAATTGCCGAATCCTTATTTTGTGGTTGCGACGCAAAACCCGTCAGACCAGATTGGCACTTTTCAATTACCCGAGTCGCAGCTTGATCGTTTCCTGATGCGCCTGGAACTTGGCTATCCAAATGAAGAAAGCGAGCGTGCTCTCCTCACCGGCGTCGACCGCAGAGAACTGCTCAACGATATTTCGCCTGCATTGCAGCCGGAGGTTTTGCTAGCACTGCAAAAGTCTGTGGCCGAGATGCATATGTCAGAACCACTGGTTGACTACATCCAGGCGCTGGTACGTTTTACTCGTGAATCAGCGGATATTGAAACGGGATTGTCGCCACGCGGCGCACTCGCACTGGTGGCTGCTGCGCGGTCCCATGCATTCATGGAACATCATTCGGGCGTATTTCCCGATGACGTGCAGGCCGTGTTCGGCTCAGTCGCCGGGCATCGCCTGAAACCCGCCAGCAGTTCGGCCTACCGTACGCCGACAGAACTCAGTCGCCATGTCCTCGACAACGTGGCAATACCTTAGATCCTCGTACTATCGCCAGGTAGTCGAGACCAGAATCTCGCACTGGGCAAAAAAACGCCAGGGCAGCGATTCCCATGCCGTAATACTGGAATCCCGACGCATTTATATTCTGCCCACCGCGGTTGGCCTGATATTCGCGTTGATGTCATTCACGATGTTGCTCGGCTCGATGAACTACAACAACAATCTGTCGTTCGTCCTGACGTTTCTGCTGACCAGCCTTGGCTTCGTCTCAATGCACCAGTGCCAGCGCAATCTCGTTGGCCTCGAAGTCTCGTTCGCCGGTGTCGAGCCGGTTTTTGCCGGTCAGGCGGCCGAATTCCAGGTCGCAATTACCAACCATGCAAAAAACAGCAGACCACACCTGCAACTGTATTTTGGCGGTATCGTCAGTGAAATAGATGACCTTGCCGCCGGTGAGAGCCGGGTTTTTCATCTTGAGATTCCTACCGTGCAGCGCGGTCAGATTCGACTTGATCGTTTTGGCGTTCGAACGTTGTTTCCATTTGAGCTATTTCGTGCCTGGGCCTGGCTACATATGGATTTACACGGGCTGGTCTACCCCAAACCTGCAGCCCAGGTTCCTGAACCACCACCGACGCAAGCAGCACAAGGCCACCGACAACATGACGCACGCGGAGAAGAAGATTTCGCCGGGCTGCGAAAATACAATGTCGGTGACTCACCACGCAAGGTGGCATGGAAAGCTTATGCAAGAACCGGTGATCTTCTGACCAAGCAGTTTTCGGGTGCCGATACGAGCAGTCAGTGGTTCGATTTCGACCAGGTATCCGGCACCGACAGTGAAGAACGCCTGTCTGTCCTGACACGCTGGATTATCGATGCGGATCGCACGCAGCGAGATTACGGATTACGCCTGCCCGGCGTCGAATTCAGTCCGGCGCACGGCGCCACACACCGGCATCGGTGTCTTGAAGCCCTGGCGCTGTTCACTAGCAGAGCGACCGGGCCGGAATCTGCAGGTAGCAAGAGATGAGCAAGCGCACCGGTACTGACGGTTCGTTGCTGTCCAGCCTGCCGTGGACTATTTCTGCACTGGCCTTTTCGGTTGTTCCACACATGCAATTCCTGCCGTTGTGGGTCACAGCCGCGTTTCTCAGCTGCTCAGCATGGCGCTGGCAGGTTGAAAGAAGGCGCTGGCGGTTGCCGCCTGCCTGGCTGCGCCTCGTGTTGTCGCTGATGTGTTTTATTGGCGTCCTGATCGTGTATGAATCGGTCAGTGGTGTCGGTCCGGGATCGGCATTGCTGGTCGTCATGGCTGCGCTAAAACTGATGGAAACACGGCAAAGGCGTGATCAGTTTGTCCTGCTGTTCATTTCAATTTTCCTGATCATGTCCTCGTTATTGCGTGAACAATACCTCTGGTCCCTGCCCTACCTGATCGCAGGAGTCGTGTTCACGATGATGGCCTGGCTGCGCATGTCGAACAGCCGCCCGGTCAGCGTTGGCACAAGTTTCAGAACCGCGACGCGACTTATGCTGTATGCCGCTCCACTGACGATTGCCATGTGGATCTTCTTTCCACGCATTGCGACACCATTCTGGGCCGTGCCTGTCGACACCAGCAGCGGCACGTCAGGACTCAGCGATAAAATGAGTCCAGGTGATATCAGTTCACTGTCACTGTCGGACGCGGTCGCTTTTCGCGTCCGCTTTGACGACGACATACCGCCGCCACAGCAGCGCTATTGGCGTGGCCTTGTATTGCATACCTTCAATGGCCGTACCTGGTCCGGCAATGAACCCTCGTTGGGTTCGCGCTCACAACGCGATGTCGCGTATCTTGGCACGCCCGTCAGCTATCAGGTCACAATGGAGCCGACGGGCCAGCATTGGGTGTTTGCCCTGGATGTGCCGCTTGAATGGAGTCTTGACCAGACCTTCATGGCGCGACAGCAACAACTTGCGCGAATACAGCCAATCGACCAGCGTATTTCCTACCGGGTGGTGTCCCATACGGACTACCGGCTCAACGATGATTTGTCGTCGTTCTCAAGGTCCTGGTACACGCAATTGCCGGAGAACAGTAATCCACAAGTTCGGGAGTTATCGCGCGCTATGCGCCAGGCCGCAGGCTCCGATGAAGCTTTCATAAGACAGGTACTTAATAAATTCAATACCGAGGAGTTCTACTACACACTCGAACCGCCAGCGCTTGGCAGCAACCCGGTTGACCGTTTCATTTTTGATACACGCCAGGGTTTTTGCGAACACTATGCCTCAGCATTTGCCGTGATGATGCGTGCAGCAGATATCCCATCCCGCATCGTGCTCGGCTATCAGGGCGGCGAAATCAATCCCATGGGCCAGTACCTGATCGTGCGCCAGGCGGATGCGCACGCGTGGACGGAAGTCTGGCTTCCCGAGCGTGGCTGGTACCGTGTCGACCCGACCGCCGCCGTCGCCCCGGAGCGTATCAGCGCAGGTCGTGCAGGCGCTATGTTCGCTGGCATTGGCGCAAGCTGGGGCCTGAGTGCGCCATCCGAACTGCTTTACCAGATAGCGCTTACCTGGGACGCAATGAATGCAAAATGGAACGACTGGATTCTCGGCTATGGTCCCGACAACCAGAGTCGCTTTATGCAGTGGCTGGGGATGGACGACCCGGACTGGCGCCAGATGATGCTGACCCTGGTCGCAATTGTGGTTGGCCTGATCGCGATAATCAGTGTCTTATTGGTATACCGCTATCGCCCACCACGCAAAGATGAGGCAGCTGTGTTGTATCAAAAATTCACGCGTAGTGCCGGCGTGGAACTCAAACGCGGTGAAACACCGCTGGCCTATGTACACCGGATCGCACAACAGCGAGTGGCAATAGCGCAGGACGCAAAAAATATTACCGATCAGTATCTTGATGCCCGCTATGGCCCGACTGACCCGTCAGCAATTCACGAACTGCAGGCCGCGATTACACAATTTGCCCGCCGGGCCTAGGTTCTGTGCCAGGATCGTTGTCAGCTATCGAACCATCAACTCTAGTCAACATCAGGGCGCCGATTACGAACATGGGTAATACAGCGACGAGGATATACTTTGGCTCGTCACTGAGATATGCCGCAATTCCGACCAGCACCGGACCAAGCACATGCGCAAACTTGGTAAGCATATTGTAAAAACCAAAAAACTCGCCCGACTGATTGGCAGGAATCAACCCGGCGAACAATGACCGACTCATGCCCTGCACTCCGCCCTGTACCATACCGATCGTAATCGACATGGCATAAAACTGGCCAACGTCGACCAGGAAAACGGCCCAACACACGACCCCGATGTAGACGGCAAGGCCCAGGAATATGGAATTCTTCGGGCCAAAACGGTGACCGATAAATCCGTACGCAAGCGTCGCCGGAAATCCAACAAAATTTGTGATCAACAATGCTGTAACGAGATCCCGCGAGCTGAATCCGAGGCGTTGCCCGAAATTCACCGCCATAAATATGACCGTGAACAATCCGCCTATATAAAACCAGTAGGCCACCAAGAACAGATAAACATTGCGATACGACCGCACCTTGTGGAATGTTTCTCGTAGCGCCTTGTACGCCGCCCGTACGGTGGTGCCCTTTACAACCGACGTTGACTTCGTTTCTCGCACCACCAACATGAGCGGCAGGAGAAAAATCAGCCACCACACGCCAACGGAGACAAATGCGAATTTGACGACGGCATTAACGTCAGCGAAGCCGAATGTCTGCGGCGAAGACAACATCCAGACATGCAAAGTCAGTAACGATGCACCACCAAAATAGCCCAGTGAGAGTCCAAGTGATGACACCAGGCTGTAGTAGCGCGGCTTGCTGACGTCGATCAGCAAGGAATCATAAAAAACGTTGGCGCTGTAGTAACCAACCGATGCCAGAACGAATATGAACAGTGCCAAAAACCAGCCACCCATTCCAACCAGGCTGAGCGCTGCCGTACTCACGGCACCAATTATTGCCAGCAAAAATAGAAAACGTTTGCGGTATCCGCCGCTGTCCGCTATCGCACCAATCACTGGCGCGAGCAACGACACGACGAGACTGGCAATCGCGGTCGCCCATGTCAGGCGTGATGTAACCACGGCTCCCGGATCTCCGGCACTCCAGTATGAACCGAGGAACAAGGGAAACAGCACGGCGAGCACGCTCAATGCGAATGCAGAGTTTCCCCAATCGTAAAGCGCCCAGGCCATCACCTGCTTGTTCAGAAATCTGGAATCAGACATATGCCTCCGATTTGCAGAAAAGTCGCGAAGCCTGCGTTTGCATGCTGTTGAAAAGCTCCGTTCTTCAAGAACGCGCGTGAATTAGGCAGACTAATATTCCCTGGTTTCCATGAAGCGTATAGTCGGCCAGCGCTCCATGGTCAGATTGAGGTTTACTTTGCTTGGCGCGATATACACCAGGCGATCATTGTGATCCAGCGCCAGATTATCATGTGCTTTACGCTGAAACTCCTGAAATTTCTTGTCGTCGTCCGTCTCGACCCAGCGGGCAGTCGCCACGTTGATTGACTCAAACTGGCACTCAACTTTGTATTCGTCGTTCAGGCGATGTGCGACCACTTCAAATTGCAACGGACCGATGGCGCCAAGGATAAGGTCATTATTTCGCAGCGGTTTGAACAACTGGGTTGCACCCTCTTCGCAGAGTTGCGCAAGGCCCTTTTTCAGCGCCTTCAGTTTCAACGGGTCTTTCAGGATCGCACGCTGGAAAATCTCGGGGGCGAAGCTCGGTATGCCCGAAAAACGCAATTCTTCGCCCTGCGTAAAGCTATCGCCTATATTTATCGTGCCATGATTGTGCAAGCCGAGAATGTCACCGGCGTATGCCGTCTCTGCATGCTGCCGGTCTGCCGCCATGAAGGTGATCGCATCGGCGATTTTCATTTCCTTGCCACTGCGCACATTCTTGAGACGCATTCCTTGTCGATATTCGCCCGAGCAAATGCGCAGGAAGGCGATACGGTCACGGTGGCCGGGATCCATATTTGCCTGAATCTTGAAAACGAATCCGGTCAACTCTGCCTCATCAGGCTGCACTGTACGTACCTCGCTCTCCCGTGGTGTCGGTGGCGGCGCATACTCTACGAACGCATCAAGTAATTCCTGCACGCCGAAATTTGATATTGCAGAGCCAAAAAATACGGGCGACTGTTTTGCCGCCAGATAATCATCGAGTGAAAATTCCGGACACGCGCCGCGAACCAGCTCGATCTCGTCACGGAAATTTGCCGCATCGTCACCCAGCACTTCTTCGGCCGCCGCTGAATCCAGACCCTCAATAACTTCGATCTTCGAAATATTTTCCCTGCCCGCAGCAGAGTAGAGGTAGATGCGATCCTGCAGCAGGTGATAAACACCCTTGAGTTCCCGTCCCATTCCGATCGGCCAGGTAACCGGTGAACACTCAATTTTCAGCATCGCTTCAATCTCATCCAGCAGCTCGACCGGGTCCCTGCCATCCCGATCAAGCTTGTTGATGAAAGTCATAATCGGCGTATCACGCAACCGACACACATCCATCAGCTTGATCGTTCGCCGCTCCACACCCTTGGCGCAATCGATCACCATCAGCGCCGAATCCACCGCCGTTAGCGTCCTGTAGGTATCTTCCGAGAAGTCTTCGTGGCCCGGCGTATCGAGCAAATTGACAATACGGTCGCGATAGGGGAATTGCATGACTGACGAGGTAATGGAAATACCACGTTGTTGCTCCAGGGCCATCCAGTCAGATGTAGCGTGGCGGCGGGCCTTGCGCCCCTTGACGGTACCAGCCATATTGATCGCGCCACCGAACAGCAGCAGCTTTTCGGTGAGCGTAGTTTTGCCCGCGTCCGGATGCGAAATAATGGCGAAGGTTCGGCGCCGACTGACTTCTTGCTGAATTGTTGACATTGGATACTGATCGAACCACAAAATGGCCCGCAGTGTAGCTGCTGGCAGAGATCCCAGCTAGTACTTCATCAGGGTGTATTTCGGCACGCCGCACCTGGTCTCGCAAATAGCGCAGTCGTGCCCTCCCGCGAGATTCGACAATCGTGGCATCTTGCCGCGATTGCAAACCATGCATCACGATACAGGCGGAGAAAAAACTCGCGAACAAACCCTAGTTTTTTTCGCTGAGGTTCTTGCACAACACTGCCGCATCCTCCCGACCTTCCTTCGCCTGGTAATACGCCGGTCGCTGGGTAATCTTGTGAAAACCCTTTTTCTTGTACAGTGCAAGCGCCGCCGCGTTCGATGGTCGCACTTCGAGAAAAATCTCGTTTACCTCTGCCCGCCGTGCGCGTTGCAGAATCTCGTCCAGCAGATGCTCACCATAGCGCAGGTGGCGATACGACGGATCGACGCAAAGATTGAGAATGTGTGCCTCGCCCGCCGCAACCGAGAGAATAGCGTAACCGACAACCACGTCCGGTCTCTCGATCACGATGCAGTTGTAGCCGGCAAGCAGGCAGTCGCGAAAGACACCATGGCTCCAGGGAAAATCGTAGCTACGCCGCTCAATATCAGACGTTTGCGCGAGATCATCATGGACCATCGCCCTGATATTCGCCGGGGCTTGTGCGATTGGCATGATCATTGATTGGTCTGTTGCATGATTTGCCTGGCCATGCACAGGTCTTGCCAGACCTTGCGTTTCTGCGTCGGACTACGCAGCAGATAGGCAGGATGATAGGTTACCACTACCGGTAATTGCCCATCGTTCAGGGTGTGTTTCCGGCCACGCAACCTGCCAACCGGGGCATCGCTGCCAAGTAAATGCTGAGCCGCCACACGACCGACCGCAAGAATCAGTTTCGGCGACACCAACTCAATCTGGCGTTCAAGATAGGCTCGGCACGATGACGATTCATCTGCCAACGGGTCACGGTTATTTGGTGGCCGGCATTTCAGGATATTGGCGATGAAAACAGCATCGCGTTGCAGACCCACGGCGCGCAACATCTCATCGAGCAACTTGCCCGCACGTCCGACGAACGGCTCGCCACGCCGGTCCTCCTCCACACCCGGTGCTTCGCCGATGATCATCCAGTCTGCTGCCTGATTGCCGACGCCAAATACGGTTTGTGTGCGCGATTTGTGCAATGCGCACAAAGTGCAGGCCGTGACCTCACGCTTAAGACCATCCCAATCCGCAGCAACAGGTTCTGCAAGCGCCGTTTCGCCGGCGCCATCGAGATCACCGGCCACATCCTCGCCACGCCGTTTCCAGACGTCGATTTCCAGTGCTTCGAGATAGGCGCGACGGCGCGCTTCTGCTGACATTCTGTGGTGGCCTTATGGATGTGGCAATTTTGCGAGCACATCGCTGCCCGCGACGACGCGCTGGCCTTCGCTGACCAGCACGCGACCATTAATTGGCAATTGTACTTCGGCAAAGCGGGTCAAACGCAAATACGCGCAACGTTGACCCTGTCCCACCCGTTCGCCGTAGCCCAGAAATGCCAGCGGTGCCAGCCCGAGCCTGTGACCATGAAACTGCAACACCACATCGTCGTCTTCGTCGGTGCGCACCCACAGTCCGCGCGCTCCACCTGGCGCAGCCGATCGTGACAGTTCGACCCGGAAGTCCATGATTTTTCCCTCAACCGGGCAGCGCGCAGTGTAGGTTCCGAGACTGTTGATCCGAATGATAATCTTGTGCGCCTCACCATTGAGCGCCCCCTTGTCAGTCAGCCCGATACCAACGACAGTACCGTCCACCGGGCTAACGACACCGAGCGGCACTGCCGGGATTTCGCGCCTTGGATCCCGAAACACCAACACCAGGTAAAGGAAAACGATCGCCGGAGCCACGCTGTAGGGCCAGCCACCGAAGTGCCACGCGACCAGGATGCCGACGACAGCCGCAATCAGGAACGGAAATCCCTCTCTGGCGACAAATGGATTACGCCTGCCTCTCAACCTGCCCCACCTGTATCTTTTTCAATATAGTCAATTTCTTATCGCAATTTCAGTAGGCCGAAAACGCAACCACTCGTGTAGAATACGCTCGCTTACAATTACCGGATCAGAATATACATGCGTTTTAGCAAGTTTGGACTAACAACCTTAAAAGAAACCCCGGCAGAGGCTGAAATTATCAGTCATCAGTTGATGTTACGGGCGGGTCTTATTCGTCGCCTTGCGTCCGGTTTATTCACCTGGATGCCACTCGGCCTGCGTGTGTTGCGCAAGGTCGAAAATATCGTCCGCGAAGAAATGAATCGCGCCGGCGCACTCGAGTTGCTCATGCCTGCCGTACAGCCGGCAGAGCTGTGGCAGGAATCAGGACGCTGGGATAAATACGGCCACTTGCTGCTGCGCATGCGCGACCGGCACGAACGCGAATTCTGTTTCGGACCGACGCATGAGGAGGTCATAACTGACATCGCAAGGCGGGAATTACGCAGCTACAAACAATTACCGATAAATTTCTACCAGATTCAGACCAAGTTTCGGGATGAGATTCGACCGCGATTTGGCGTCATGCGCGCGCGTGAATTCATTATGAAGGACGCCTATTCATTTCATGTCGACATGGAGTCGCTCGAAGAAGGCTACCAGGTCATGCATGCGGCCTATACGGCAATCTTCGAGCGCCTTGGCCTGAAGTTTAGAGTGGTCAACGCAGACAGTGGCGAAATCGGCGGCACTCGCTCGCAGGAATTCCATGTCATCGCTGACTCCGGCGAAGACGCGATCGCTTGGAGCGAAGACGATGACTATGCCGCCAACGTCGAGGCAGCAGAGACCGCACCGCCCGAGGGTGAGCCGGATGCACCGTCACAGGCTTTCGAGAAGGTTAAAACCCCGGACACCAGGACGATTGATGACCTGGCAAAATTGCTAAACGTTACTCCCGAGCAAACGCTGAAAACCCTGATCGTCGAGGGTGATTCCGGACCGGTCGCGCTGGCATTGCGTGGCGACCACGAACTGAACGCGATCAAAGCTGAAAAGATACCTGGCGTGGCAACGCCCTTGACGATGGCGGACCCGGCGGCGATTCGCACGGTGACTGGTTGCGAACCAGGATATGCCGGTCCAATCGGACTTGAACTACCTGTTTACTTCGATCATGCCACGCGGCTGATGGCTGATTTTGTTTGCGGTGCAAATGAGTCCGAAATGCATTTTACCGGCGTTAATTTTGTGCGCGACATTGAACGACCAGAAACGCTCGACCTCAGAAATGTGGTCGAAGGTGATCCGACACCAAGTGGCAAGGGTACGCTGAAGATTGATCGCGGCATTGAAGTCGGCCACATTTTTCAGCTGGGCACCACCTACAGCGAGTCGATGAAGGCGACGATCCAGGACGAGAATGGAAAAGACATTGCAATGGCCATGGGTTGTTATGGCATTGGCATCACGCGAATTGTCGGTGCCGCAATCGAACAGAATAACGATGCGCATGGCATCATCTGGCCTGAACCGTTAGCACCGTTCGATGTTGTTCTGATACCAATCAATATGCATCGATCTGACCGACTGCGTGAAGCAGCAGAAATACTCTATGCCGAACTCGAAGATCAGGGCATCGAGGTATTGTTTGATGATCGCGACGTCCGGCCTGGCGTCAAATTTGCTGACGCTGAATTGGTCGGCATCCCGCATCGGCTGGTAATCAGCGAGCGTGGCCTGGATGCCGGTGAGCTGGAGTATCGCCACAGGCGGGATGACGACGCGCAAATGATGAAGCGTGACGTTGCTCTCAACATGCTGGCGACGTCAAAAGTAAGCTAGTAGTCCAACCAGGGTGGTTTGATGCACTACGGACCTGCCATGGTTTGGCTGTAGTTCAGCAATCGCCGGGATAATTATGCGACCCGTTGCACTGACATTGAGCATTTTTCTGCTGGCCCTCGCACTGCCTGCTGCGGCACAGGAACGTCCTGATGCCGCATTGGTCGAACTCCTGCGGCAGGCTGCCAATGAAACAGACAGTTTTGGCGATAAATTCGACGCCCAAGTCTGGCTGACGGACATGTCGACGCGTCTCGAGAGACAGGTTCGGGATCCGCAGGAACGAATCGAAATATTACAGAATGTTCACTACGAAGCGAGTCGCGCTGAGCTGCCACCGGAACTGGTGCTGGCGGTTATTGACGTCGAGAGCAACTTTGATCGCTTTGCGATATCCGTTGCGGGCGCCCGCGGCCTGATGCAAATCATGCCATTCTGGCTAAACGAGATCGGCCGATCCGGCGATAACCTGATGCACATCGAGACCAACCTGCGATTCGGCTGCACAATTCTTAAATACTATATGGAACTAGAAAATAACGACCTCAAACGCGCACTCGGGCGTTATAACGGCAGCCTGGGAAAACGGAAATACCCGAACAAGGTTCTCGACAAGCTGCGGCTCAAGTGGTTTCGCGCATGAACCTGGTACTCCGTCAATGTGATATTCACGGAGTAGTAAGTATCCCCAGGCAAAGCCTGGAGCTTTAGTTTGTGAGCCGCTCAAAGCGGCTGAAGGGAACCGCTGGGCGGGCTCTACAGGTACTAATAAGAATTGTAGGAGCCCGCCGTACGATAGGAGTGATTACTCAATCCTTGTGAAAGTCGCTCGACCGGCACGGGCGAAATTACGACGTCCAGCGGGCGATTGACATTCGCTCCATACGCTTGCCCGCCAAACACCCTGTTCGTCTCATAGTTTCTCCCTGGTGCAAAATGTTGCCGCTACGCTTTGAACTAACTTTGCGATTTCCGGAATTATCAAACCTCGGCTGCCTCCCCGGCAAAGCCGGGGGGCCTCCCGTTAGTACTAGCTACGCTATCGTAAATCGATCCGGATTTGCGCAATTCGTCGTGACTTCTTGCACTCCGTTAACCGACGCCATTGGCGGACCGTTTCGCAACCACGCCAGTAATTGATCAATCGCGTCGGCGGCGCCACAGGCAAGTACTTCGACGCTATTATCGGGCATGTTCGTCGCGCATCCGGTGAGGCCCAGACCGGTCGCAATTTGCCTGGTGCTGGCACGAAAAAACACACCCTGCACTTTGCCGCTCACTTTGAACAGGCGACACACATTCAGTGCGGTTCGTTTTCGGCTTCGCTTTCCGCCAGGGATAACGCGTCTAACGCCTTGCTTTTGGCGTGCAACGCGTCACTTCGCGCCGTTGTGTAGTGATGCTCTGAGAGGTTCTTTTGTGCGCTCTCCATATAGGCCACCGCCTCACTCAACTCTGTGGCAGCAAGCTCCACCGCGCCGGCTTTTTTCGCGGCTGCGATCGCCTGGCGCGCATCGCTCATTTCCTGAACCGGTGGGCTGGTAACGCAACCGGCAATAAAAAGCAGCAAGACGGCCACCAAGCCGTACCCAAGTCCAGCAAAACGCTGGTCGGCGATAATTCTTGCTTCACATGAGCGCACCGGAGCAAATTAGCAAGCGCCTGTGCATGTAGTCAAGCAATAGACAGGGAACTGACGTGACTTGTCAGGCTTGCTAAAGTCGGCACACCTATAAATCGGGTCAGGAATCGCAAGAAAAGATGAAAATTACGATCTATCACCATCCAGGCTGCTCCAAGTCACGGAAAACACTGGAAATAATCGAATCACACGGCATCGAGCCGAGGATAGTCGAATACCTGGTCCAGCCACCGGATGCGCAGACCCTGCTGCAGCTCGCCGCAACGCTGCAAGTGCCGCTTGCTGACCTTTTGCGTAAAGCCGAGGACGATTTCAGCAATGCCGCAAACAGCGTACCGCTCGACGACGATGCAGCGTTGGCTGCCTGGCTGCATAACCACCCCAAAGTACTGCAACGACCGATTGTCGTTGACGAAGATGCAAATCGGGCCGTCATCGGCCGGCCGCCGGAAAACGTTCTTGAGATCATAAAATAATGACGGAAATACTCGTTCTTTATTATTCACGATTCGGCACCACGGAATCGCTGGCCAGGGAAATCTGCCGCGGTATTGATGCCGTTGACGACGCCGCTGCCCGGCTGCGCACGGTTCCCGCTGTTTCTACTGTGACCGCGGCTACTGAAGATGTCGTACCTGCGGACGGTCCGCCATACGCATCCATAGACGATCTCAGGGAATGTTCCGGCATCGTCATGGGTAGTCCGACGCGCTTTGGCAACATGGCGGCGCCGTTAAAATACTTCCTCGACGGTACTGGCAGCGAATGGCTCAAAGGCACGTTGAGTGGCAAACCTGCCGGCGTTTTTACCTCGACCGCAAGCCTGCACGGTGGTCAGGAATCAACGCTGCTGTCGATGGCCTTGCCATTGATTCATCATGGCATGCTGATCGTTGGAATACCGTATACAGAAGCAGGGCTGTCAACGACCACGACCGGTGGCTCACCCTACGGCGCCAGTCACGTTAGCTGGAATCGCGACGCGGATCGGCTTGCCGGCGAAGAAAAACAACTCGCTCAGGCGCTTGGCAGCCGGGTCGCAAAGATTGCGTTAAAGCTTCTCTGATTCCGTTGCCAACACCGCTTTGACGAACGGCACCGTCAGACGTCTCTTTGCCTTCAATGCTTCGGTATCGAGCTTATCGAGCATCGCATAAAGACTGGCCATGTCGCGCTGCATGCGCGTCAGCAAATAGTTCGCGGTCTCGATCGGCAAGTCGAGACCACGATGGCGCGCTCTTAGCTGTAGAGCCCGGACCAATTCAACCTCGTCCAGTGCGTGCACATGAAACGCCGGCAAGCGAGAAAATCGACTGGCAAGATCGGCGAGTGAAAATTCAGACACCCGCGGCGTATTCGTAGCGGAGACGACCAGCACGCCGTCCGCATCATTGACCTGGTTGTACAGATTGAACAGCCCAAGTTCCCATGCTGCATCGCCGGCAACCACGTCGACATCATCGAGACAAACGAACTGCCGGCTGGCGAGGCCCTCGAGGATTCCAGGCCCGGCATCGACAAAGTCGCGCAACGGTAAAAAGAACGCGCGATCCCCACGACATTCGCAAACAGCCTGCAATAAATGTGTTTTACCGCTCGCTGCAGTGCCCCAGAGCCACGCGCCCGGGCCATCGCCGGGCGCCGCGAGTTCGCCTAAGAAGGCAACCAGCGGCTCGTTACCGGCGGGCCAGAAACTCTCGAAAACGGCATGATCCTGGAGTTTCAGTGGCAGGGCCAGCTGACTCAAGACGCGGAGTCTCCATCAGTATCGGTTGCTATTTCCGCTATCGGCAATTCCGGATGATCGGCCAGGTACTCCCGGTAGGCAAATCGCACCAGGACCGACAACACCGCCGCAGCTGGCAACGCCAGCAGGATGCCGAAAAAACCGAACAGCTGGCCACCGGCAGCAATGGAAAAAATAACGATCACCGGATGCAAGCCAATACGATCGCCCACCAGCTTTGGCGTCAGTACTGCACCCTCGATCAACTGTGCGCCGGCAAAGGTGGCCACTACGCCAACCAGTCGCCACATCGGTTCGGGCTCTGTCGCCACCGTCAGGCCGGCCAGCGCAATTCCAAACACGAACCCCAGGTACGGAACGAAGCTGACCAGGCCGGCTACCACGCCAATTGCCAGCGCAAATTCAAGCCCGACCAGCGACAGCCCAAGCGTGTAGATCGCACCAAGCGCAATCATCACCATGATCTGCCCGCGCAGGAAGGCACCGAGCACATCGTCAGTTTCCCGTGCGAGTCGGAACACGGTGTCATGTTGCCGTGATGGAATCAGGGCGCCGAATCGCGCCAGGATGAGGTCCCAATCGCGCAGCATGTAGAAGGTCAGGATCGGAATCAGGAACAGGCTGATCACGGCAGCCGCCAGCGCTCCACCCGAATGGGTCAATGAAACGAAAATCGTGGAGGCCCAGCTACCTGCCATATCGCTGTAACGCGCCACGAATGCGCCGAAACCGACAGTTTCATCTGCTTTGACACCCAGAAATTCGCTAACCCGCGGAAACCAGACCTGTTCGGCCTCTGCAATGATCTCCGGTAGCGCTGCGAGTAACGCAGAAACCTGGGTCCGCACCAGTGGCAGAATCAGCAACACCAGCAAGCCGATACCAAGAAACGTTAGCAGGAAAACAAGTATCACTGCGATCGTGCGCGGAATTCTCAGCCGTTGCAGTCGATCTGCCAATGGATCCGCGATGTAGGCCAGCAGCGCCGCTGCAATGAACGGGGTGAGGACGGGAGCGAGCAACCAGATCAACCAACCAACCAGTGCAATGGCGATCATCCAGTTGGTACGTAGATTGGTACTGAGGTTATTAGCCATCCGCTTGTGCCGCGTGCGCAGCCCTGTACGCCCACTTCAACACGTAATCCAGTCCACTGATCACCACCGTAACGACAACAGCTGCACCCAGCACGGTGATCGTAATCTTGTCAGGCCAGCCAAATCCGGCGCGGCTCATTACAAAGAGAATAAACAACAGCTCCAACGCCGTGTTCAGCTTGCTGATCCTGGTTGGTTCACCTTCCACCGGACGAATCAGGAAATTGTAGACTGTGGCGCCACCGATGATGACGACATCCCTGAAAATGACCAACACCGCCATCCAGACAGGTATCTGATCTACGTACGCCAGCGTAATAAACGTTCCGGCAACCAGCAGTTTGTCGGCGATCGGGTCGAGCAACGCACCGATGCGCGAATGCCAGTTGAAGCGGACGGCAAGGTAGCCGTCCAGCCCGTCAGAAAATCCGGCCACCCAAAACAATACCAGCGCAAGACCGTATTGGTCCCTGATCATCAGGATGAGGATCGGCGCAATCAGCGCAATGCGCAGCAGGGATATTGCGTTTGGTAGCCAACGTAATGACATGCGACTCTGACCAGGCCTTAGTTTGAACGGTACAAAAATTCGAGTGACATGGGCGCTACGGATGATCGATCGCCAAAATCAAAAGGGTCTGTGCCCGATTGACTGAATCTGCCATCGAGGCCGCTGTCGCTGGTCGCCATTGGCTCAAGCAAACGACTTTGCGCGAGCGCACGCTGCAAACGCTCGACACCACCGTGAACCTGCACTTCGTAGGTTATTCTGTCGCCCTCAACCGTGTCTACAACATGCTTGTCGATGACCGACAGGTTTTCTACCAGGCGCTGAACCTCCCCATACGCTACGACCGAATTTATGCCGGAAATGCTAAGACGAATGACATCCAGTGGCTCATTGCCTCTGAATGCGAACTGCAAAGCGAGCGAATCTGCCATCAGGTTTACGACCTCTTCCGGCTCACCACTCCAATCCTGTCTTTCATCATTCAGGTACCAGGTCCAGCGATGGCCTTGCACATTGTCGGCACGAATTCGCCCAATCAGAACCGACGTCGCCCCATAGCGTAGTGACGCATCCAGCACGCGGTCGTCAAATCCACCCCAGATGTCGCTAAAACTGACGCTTTCCAGATCCTCCGCGTCGAGCAAAGGGAAAGCGATCGGCACGCCGCGTCGCTCGCCAATTTTAGCCACTCTTTCGCGTAGCAACCGATTGCGATCAATAGAGCGTGCCGCACCAGACAAACGCTGTGCATCGTCTGCAGCCACAATTTCGCGCTCGCCCTGCCCCCAGTCGACCGCGAACCACATGAGTGTCAGTGGCCGTTCGCTGCCCCACACCATCGCTCCGGCTTGTCGCAGGACTGCCTCGATTGCGGCGCCATCCAGCGACACAATGACCGAATTGTCCGGCCCACTGCGATATTGCGATACGTAACGCGCCGGATTTGGAAAAAGCTCGGCAAGGTCTGCGGATTCCGCGGCAGCGGTCGTCCCGGTAATGCGGATCAGCACCTGATCGAGGGCGCTCCGGTAGGCATTTTTGCGATCCGGGTCATCCAGGTCATAGGGCACCTCTACGGAGTAAAGCGAGGTCATTTCCAGCGCATTGGCCAGCGACAACGCGAATAACAGCGCGATCGCAGCAGCAACTAGCAGCCGGCGGGCCATGGTCAGAAATGCGGGCCCATAATCTTGTGGGAAAAATTCAGTTTGCATGCAGTCTTGTCGCCTTCTGGAACGGTGAAATTTTGGTTTTCCGAGTTCAGTGGAAGCTCTATTATATCGCCCTCACAGAAATTGCCACTCAATTGTTTGCGATTTGCGCTCTGGCCGAACATCAATTTGCCAGAGTGGGATCTGCAGCGCATCAATCATAGTGCTCCAACCAGGTAGGTTTGATGGGTTCAGCGAGTTGTGAAGCGGTTGTCCGCAAGGCGGGTCCCGCAGGGTCACGATTCTCGCCGTTACCTTTGGTACAGCACGCCGCACGATATCGGTACGGCGAGTCCTTGCCAAGGGGCGCAACGCCGCGGACGACCGCTTCACGACTCGCCCGAAGGGAGCCACCCGGATGATCCAATACGGCGTTGCAGCCCTTGCAAAGGACACGCCGAGCGAAATCTTGCTCTATGCCATACTGACTGGTAAACATGAAAATTGTGCCACTGCAGACTGCGCCTTATCTTGAATCATCCGGGTGGCTCTGAACCCATCAAACCACCCTGGTTGGACCACTAGCATGACAAGCAAACCTCTTACCTATAAGGACGCCGGTGTCGATATTGATGCCGGTAACGCGTTGATTAACCGAATTAAGCCGCTGGTGGCCAAAACACGCCGGCCTGAGGTACTGGCGGGCCTTGGCGGATTCGGCGGCCTTTTTGCGCTGTCAGCAGACAAGTATGCGGAGCCAGTACTGGTTTCCGGCACCGACGGCGTCGGTACCAAGCTGAAACTCGCCCAGGTTGCAGGCCGCCATGACACCATTGGCATCGATCTGGTCGCCATGTGCGTCAATGACGTTCTGGCCCAGGGGGCGGAACCCCTGTTTTTCCTCGACTATTTTGCCTGCGGGCGACTTGATGTGGACGTTGCGACCGCTGTCGTCGGCGGCATTGCCGATGGCTGCGAACAGGCAGGTGCTGCCCTGATTGGTGGCGAAACGGCGGAAATGCCGGACATGTATGCCGAGGGCGAATACGACCTTGCCGGGTTTTGCGTTGGCGTTGTAGAGCGCGCCAATCTCATCGATGGCAGCGCGATAAGAGCGGGCGATGTACTGATTGGGCTGGCATCCAGCGGTCCGCACTCGAACGGCTACGCGCTTATCCGCAAAGTGCTGGAAATAGCCGGGGAAGACGAAATCGACGGCAAGCCGGTGCTCGAACACCTGATTACCCCGACCAGGATATACGTAAAGCCGGTTATGCAGCTGCTGGACAGTGTTGCAGTCAAAGGACTCGCGCATATCACCGGCGGCGGCATCAGCGAAAATGTACCGCGTGTTCTGCACGGTGATTTGCATGCGGAAATCGAGTGCAAAAGCTGGCAACAAGGTCCCGTATTTGACTGGCTGGCTGCAACCGGAAATATTGCCCGCGACGAGATGCGCCGCACCTTTAATTGTGGTGTTGGCATGGTTGTCGTTGTCGATGCCTCAGATGCGGACCGTGCTATTGAGTCGCTCTGTGCAGGCGGCGAATCAGCATGGCTGCTCGGTACTGTCGAAGCCGGCACCGGTGCGGTGCAGTTCGTTTGAGCGAGGCGTCGGCAGGCCTGTCCGCAGCAGTACTGATTTCCGGCGGCGGCACCAATCTAGGGGCGTTTATAGATGCAACCGAGAGCGGCGAACTGCCTCTGAACCTCTGTGTCGTCCTGAGCAATAAGCCAGAGGCGGCCGGTCTGGATCGTGCGCGAAATGCGGGCCTCAATGTTGAATGTATCAGGCACCGGGATTTCCCGGAAAGATCATTGTTTGATACAGCGCTGGTTGAGACGCTGGAACAGTACCGGCCAGACCTGATCATCCTGGCCGGATTCATGCGTATCCTGACGCCGACCTTCGTCGATCACTTTGCCGGTCGCATCCTGAATATTCACCCGTCGTTGTTGCCAAAATATCCGGGGCTGGACACGCATCAACGCGCGCTTGATGCCGGCGATAAATGGCATGGCTGCACCGTTCATTTCGTCACGAGGGAACTGGATAGTGGCGCGGCAATTATCCAGGGCCGGGTGCCAGTACTGCCGGAAGATAGCGCTGCTGATCTGGCAGCGCGAGTGCTGAAGGTTGAGCACAGAATATACCCGCAGGCGGCGGCGTTGTTCGCCACCGGCCGGCTGGAATATCGAGATGGCTACGCGTGGCTGGATAAGAATAAACTGGAAGAACCACTAAAATTCGAACCAGGCGCGGACCAAAAACGGCAGCAAACCCACCTTACCCGAAAACCCAAAAATCGTAGATAACTATCGTAGGAGCCCGCCGTACGATAGATGCACTTCCTCAATTCCGGGGAATTTCGATCTATCGGCACGGGCGACAAACATTTACGGGCATGTTGAAAACATGCCCGTAAATGTTTGCAAAACCCAACCGACCATACCCGCTCTAGAGAATGCGCTGATAACAGACGGTCAATCACGAAAACCCAGCGCCCGCTGGGCGGGCTCCTACGGTACCAGTGGAGAGATCGTGCGACTCTGACAACACTAAGCCTTCGGCAACGTTACCCCCTGCTGCCCCTGGTACTTGCCACCCCGGTCTTTGTACGACATCTCGCACTCTTCATCCGATTCCAGGAAAATCATCTGCGCAACACCCTCGTTTGCATAGATTTTCGCCGGCAGTGGCGTCGTATTGGAGAACTCCAGCGTCACATGTCCTTCCCACTCCGGCTCAAGCGGCGTTACGTTTACAATGATGCCGCAGCGCGCATAAGTCGACTTGCCGAGGCAAATCGTCAACACCTTGCGCGGAATGCGAAAGTACTCAATAGTCCGCGCCAGCACGAACGAATTCGGCGGGATGACGCAGATATCGGTTTGCTTGTCGACGAAGCTCGACGCATCGAACGATTTCGGATCGACAAATGCCGATTCGATATTGGTAAATACCTTGAATTCGTCAGCACAGCGAACGTCGTAACCATAGCTGGATGTTCCGTAGGACACGATTCGCTGGCCATCCCGTTCCCGAACCTGCCCAGGCTCATAGGGTTCGATCATGCCGTGTTGCGTGGCCATTTCGCGGATCCAGCGGTCTGACTTGATGCTCATTGGTGCCCTTAAGTGTTTTCGACGACGATCTTCGGAAACTTCGCGCTGTAATCCTTGCCCTGTATCGCCAGTTTCGCAGCCATCCGTAGCGCCGTGCTCCGATACGCATTTGCCGGTGCTTCATCGGGCTCGGCAATAATGCTCGGCGTGCCGCTGTCGGTTTGCTCACGGATTCTGCGATCGAGTGGCAACTGACCAAGCAGTTCAACTTCATATTCCTCCGCCATTCTCTCGCCGCCGCCGCTGCCAAACAGGGCGTCTTCCTGACCGCAGTTGCTGCAAATGTGCGTACCCATATTTTCGATGATGCCCAACACCGGGACGGACACCTTGCGAAACATCTGCAGCCCTTTCCTGGCATCCAGCAAGGCAATGTCCTGCGGCGTCGTAACGATAACCGCGCCACTGACGGGAACCTGCTGCGACAGCGTCAACTGAATATCGCCTGTTCCAGGCGGCATATCGACGATCATGTAATCGAGGTCTTTCCAAAGGGTCTGCTGCAGCATCTGGTTCAGCGCCTGGGTGACCATCGGGCCACGCCAGATCATCGGCTGGTCCGCATCGACGAGGAAACCGATCGACATGACCTGAATTCCGTGTGCCTGCAGCGGGTTCATGGACTCGCCGTCATCGCTGCTCGGCCGTTCGCCGGCAATGCCGAGCATCAACGGGATACTGGGTCCGTAGATATCGGCATCCAGGATACCGACCTGGGCGCCTTCCCCGGCCAGTGCCAAAGCCAGGTTGACAGCCGTCGTGGACTTGCCAACACCACCCTTCCCTGAAGCGATAGCTACAACATTCTTAACATTTTCAAGAGGTTGCAAGTTTCTCTGCACACCATGAGCAATGATATTGGTACGAATCTCGGTCTGTGTTTCAGTCACCTGGAACGCATCGGCGAGCAATTTCTCGATGTCATCGCGAAGATCGTCATGAATACTGCTGGCCGCCAGGCTCAGCTCAATCACCACAACAGCTTTCGAGCCCTCGATCGCAGCACTGACAACCCGTCCAACCTCGCCTATTGACTGCGCGAGACCCGGTACAGCAATGGATTGGAGGCCCTTTCTCAATTCAGAATCTGCAGACAATGTCACACTCCATAATATTGTATTAGGTAAAATTCATTTGCATAACGCCACCGCAGGCGCGGGCGATATTGTAACCACACTTGACTGGATTGCATGCACAGTATCGAAAAAATTAGTGGCCACAGACCCTTTGTGGCGGACACTCCGCTCTTCGGGCGATGTGTCATAATGCGCCAACAAGCGCTGATGACAATGACTGCGGGTCCGTCCTGCGCTGCAAAATCTGAGCAACAATTCGCCTGGGCACGAGCGATTTCAAACTTCATGGCGCTGGACTTCAAGGAACAGAACGATTCGTCTGCAGCGATGCCCCAGTCCGCTGCCGATTACCCGCGTGCTTCTGTCGCACGAACAGCCATCAGGCTGAACGTCACGGCAAAAGCAGCAGGCCATCCATAGTGGCAATCCTCGGTGGTTTTCGCGCAGACCAGCTGATCAGCCAGTTGGTTGGCGTGGCAGATGCTCATTCGCCCGCTGCACATAAACTCGTTGAGAAACTGAAAAAGATTGGTCCCAAGGTTGTCCCCAGGATCGTCGATGCGCTCGCGATGAGCGACAAAAGCCACACGATAGTTTTCGTCGATATTCTCGCCAGCTATGTCAGCGATAAGACACTGAAGTTTTACAAAGAAGGATTGTCCGACGGTGGTGAACGAGTGGTCAAGGCGACCGCCTGGGCACTATCCAGCAGCAATAATTACAACCCCAACGCGCTACTCGACTTCTTTGATGACAAAGAGGTGTCCAAGCCCGCTCTGCTTGAAGTGCTCAAGGTTCACAAGGCTGATTTGAGCGTGCATGACCTTTTACGGCGCGCCTACGAACTTGAACCGAAGGAGAAAGCGGCACTTTTCGCTATCATTAATGATGTTGTGACGGCCGATATGGTTCCTGACCTGATCGCGCGTATGGGTGGTAAAGACCCGGTTGTAAAAATTCATCTGATCCACCTGCTGTCCAAGTTTGACAAGCCAGAAATCAACCATGCGTTGGAGATGCAACTGAAAGACACCAGCAGAATGGTGAGAAGCGCAGCACTTGATGCGCTCGGCAATCGAGATGGAAAAATCAATATCGAAAAGGTCACCGGCTTGTTGCAGGACCCGGACCTTGAAGTACAAAACAAAGCAGTAGACGTTATCGTCAAGATCAATCATCCGGAAACCGTCAAATACCTGGTCGCTGCGTTGAAAGACGAGTCCGAGTACACCAGGCGATCCGCTGTTGAGGTACTGAATGAAATTGGCAATCCTGATTCTGTCAAGGAGTTGCTCTCGGCAATTAAAGATGATGACTGGTGGGTGCGCGCCCGCGCGGGTGACGCGTTGGCTGAAATCGGTGGACCAAAAGTCGTCAACTCTGTCCTGGAGCTTATTAAAGACAAGGATGAAGATATTCGGCGCACGGCAATCGAGATACTGAATGCGACGAAAGATGAAAAAGCCGTCGATACACTGATGAAGGCAACCGACGACAGTGACTGGTGGGTGAGAGAGCGCGCAGTCGATGCGCTGGCTCAAATTGGTAGCGAAAAAGCCGTACCAAAACTGACCGCAATGCTGGGCAAGAATGCACAAACCGACGTAGTCGTCGTACGTGCGCTGGGCAAGATCGGCAACGCCGATGTTATTTCAAAAATAGTGCCAATGTTGCAGCGTCCGGAACGTGAAATTCAGGTCGAGGCCATAAAAGCGCTGTCTCATCTCGCCGACGAAAAACGCGCCGACACCGTGCGCAGTGTGCTGCTGAAAATCAAACAATCCGACGACCGAACGATTATCAATAGCGCTGACATCGCAATAAAGGAAATTGACGCCAGATTTTCTGCAAGTGTTATTGAGGAAAATATTCGCGCAGAAAAAATGTCGGAACACACGAAAACACTGTTATTGGACAATCAGGAAATCGAGAAACTGATCGAGGCACGGACTGCTGTCGTCGATCCAACCGATACCTCTGCTGCAGTCGATGTGCCGCAACAGGTCATGCTCGATGTCTCGAAGCTGAAACCTGGCGCGGTGATCGATGGGCGTTACAAATATATCGAGAAAATCGGTAAAGGCGCGTTCGGTACGGTTCTCCTGATGCACGACCAGGTTGTGGACGAACGCCTCATCCTCAAGTTTTTGAATCCGAATGTTGCCTCAGATGAAGAAATGATGAAGCGATTCGTGCACGAATTGCGCTACTCGCGAATGATCACACACAAAAACGTCATTCGAATTTATGACTTCCTGCACTTGCAGGGAGCCTATGCCATCTCCATGGAGTATTTCCCCTCACATACGCTGAGCGGAGAAATCCCGGGGCAAAAGCCAATGGATTTCAAGAAGGCCCTGGGTTTTGCGATGGACATGGCAACCGGCATGTCGGTTGCCCACCAGGCCGGTGTTATTCATCGCGACCTGAAGCCCGCCAATATCCTGGTCAATGAAAGTGGTCTGCTGAAGATTGTGGATTTCGGTGTTGCGGCAGCAGCCAGCAGCGGGGATACGCAGCTGACCAAGACAGGCTATGTAATTGGCTCACCCAAGTACATGGCGCCGGAGCAAATCCTCGGCAAGAAAGTCGATGCGACTGCTGATGTGTACAGCATTGGTGTCATCATGTACGAAATGATAACCGGCATTCCGCCTTACAGCCGCGGCGATCATATGTCGGTCATGTACCAGCACGTTCAGGGCAAGGCCAAACTTTGCCAGGAAATCAATCCGGACATTCCGGATGCATTTGCGGCCATCGTCGCCAAATCCATGTCTGTGGATAAGACCAAACGATATAAGTCGATGGAGGAACTAATCGACGCGCTCTCCGAAGTACAATTTTAAGAACCGTGCGCTGGCGCACAAATGTGCGACAGCGCACTGGCGCAGACTTGAGAATCCGCCTAGGATACGCCTAAGCTACTGATTTCCGGGCACACAGACACGCTTCTCCATGCCACGCATTGACTCATTCCTGAAACTGGGCCTCGCTCAGGGCTGTTCCGACGTTCATCTGGCGGTCGGTGTGCCGCCGATGTTGCGTATGAATGGCGATCTGCTGCCGATCAAGTTCAGGGAATTGTCCGATACCGAGCTCGAAAGCTACCTCACTGAAATCGTCAGCGACTCCCAGAAAGAACTCTTTTATTCGGGCAAAGACCTCGATTTCTCTTACGTTTCAGAGGATGGAGGGCGTTTTCGCGTCAACATGTTCCGCAAGGATACCGGTTTCGGCGCCGTGTTTCGCTTCATCCCTAACGAAGTGCCAACGCTGGAAAAACTGAACATGCCCAGCGTAATTCGGGATTTCTGTGATTATCACCAGGGCATGGTGCTGGTGACTGGCGCCACCGGAACCGGCAAATCAACGACGCTCGCTGCAATGGTCGATCACCTGAACAACACCCGCAGCCTGAACATTATCAGCCTCGAAGACCCGATCGAATTTGTCCACCCAAGCAAGAAAAGCCAGGTTATTCAAAGAGAGCTGGGTACCCACCTGACCAGCTTTGCGGATGGTGTGCGTTCTGCGATGCGCGAAGACCCGGATGTCATACTGGTGGGCGAGCTGCGTGACGCCGAAACTATTTCCATGGCGATGACCGCCGCAGAAACCGGACACCTGGTCCTTGGTACGTTGCATACAACCGGTGCGGTAAAAACAATCGATCGTATTATTGACGCTTTACCCGGCGAATTGCGTGAACAGACCAAAAGCTTTCTTGCGCAGAGCCTGAAGGCAGTGGTCACCCAGGTGCTGGTGAAAACACCCGATGGCCGCGGTCGCAAAGCCGTACTCGAAATTCTCGTTAACAACCGTGCAATTTCCAAACTCATCACCAATGACCAGGTACACCAGATTCCTGCGCAATTGCAAACCGGCAAGGATGTCGGCATGCAGCTGATGGACCAGGCCCTGCTGGAAGTTATAGAGGCCAACGAAGTGGACCCGGACGATGCATTTCGCTACGCGCTGGACAAGAAACGCTTCCAGCGATTCGTCACTGACTCGGCGATCCTGCCCACGCTCGACACGGCCGACCCGAGTTAGTGTCAGTGAATAAAATAGATCAATTTCTCAAAGACGCGCTGAGCAAGAGCAGCTCGGACTTGCACTTTATTTCCGGCGATCCGCCACGGGTCCGGGTGCATGGTGCGCTGAGTACACTTAACGATGAAAGACTGACCACTGATTTCGTCAAGGAATCCATGTACGAAATCATGACTGGTGCGATGCAGCGTGATTTCGAAACATTTGACGCGGTCGATTTCGCCTACGAAATTGCAGACGTGTCGCGATTCCGGGTGAATGTCATGCGTCATCTCAACGGCGTCGGCGCAGTTTTTCGCGCCATACCCTCGAAAGCCCTGACCCTCGAAGAGCTGAATATGCCCGAAGTCGTGCATAACCTGTGCAAGCAGACGCAAGGTATGATTCTCGTCACCGGCAAGACCGGGTCTGGCAAGTCCACAACACTCGCCGCGATGATTGATGCAATAAACAACCGTCTGAAAGGCCATATCCTCACGATTGAGGATCCCATCGAATTCGTGCACAAACGCAAAAGCTGCCTGATCAGCCAGCGGGAAGTTGGTTTGCACACCGGCAGCTTTGCCGACGCACTGCGCTCCGCACTTCGCGAGGACCCGGACGTTATCCTGGTTGGCGAATTAAGAGACCTTGAAACAATCAGTATTGCTGTAACCGCGGCTGAAATGGGTATCCTGGTGATGGGTACACTGCACACCAATGGTGCCGCCCAGACCGTTGACAGAATTGTCAATTCGTTTCCCGCAGACAAACAAGGCCACATCCGAACCATGCTGTCTACGTCGCTGCGCGGCGTTGTGTCGCAGCAATTGTTGCCGACGAAAGGCAAACCGGGGCGCATCGCGGCGCTGGAAATTCTCATCAATACCTCGGCGGTTGCCAACCTCATCCGCCTGGGAAAGCTGGACCAGCTCGAGACCGCAATGCAAAGCGGCGGCGGCATTGGCATGCAAACCATGGACAACGCGTTGATGCACCTGGTGGAAACCAAATTCGTGTCTGGCAGAGACGCCTACCAGCAAGCCAACAACAAGAGCAAGTTCCTGTCCGTCAAAGACGAAAAATAGAACTCGTCGCAAATCGCCCGTCAGGACGAGCTCCAACAACTTCTCTTTTGCCACCCGTCGGAGCCTGCCGGTCGATAGATGCGCGGCCTCAATCTCGGAGGATCTCGATCCATCGGCACGGGCGACAAACAATTGTCCCTCTTAGACTGTGCAAGCGCTCCGTCCTTAATGGACAATTGTTTGCAAAACACCAACCCACCACACCCGTTCAAACGAGAGCACCAACCAGGAAACAATTTCAACCACCCAAACCCCAACCATCCCCCCCACACCATGGCATAATGCGCCGCGACGATGCTTTTAGCCTTTCTCAAGTAGACGAATGACCCCCAAACCCCGAAAAATCATGGTCTCCAGTGCGCTCCCATACGCCAACGGCTACATTCACATGGGACACCTGGTCGAATACATCCAGTCTGACATCTGGGCCAGATTCCAGAAATTACGTGGCCACCAGTGCACCTATGTCAGCGCTGCAGATGCCCATGGCACACCGATCATGCTCAAGGCGCGGCAGGAAAACGTGACGCCTGAGGAACTCGTCGAACGCGTTGCCAAAGAACAGCATGAAGACCTGAAGGCCTTTGACGTCGCCTTCGATAATTTTCATACGACACATTCGGCCGAGAACGAAGAGCTGGTTTGCCGCATGTTTGCAGCGCTTCGCGACGCTGACTATATTTACACCAAAACTATTGAGCAGGCATTCGACGATCAGGAAAAAATGTTTCTCCCGGATCGTTTTGTGCGCGGCACTTGTCCGCGTTGCAAAAGCGAGGACCAATACGGCGACGCCTGCGAGATTTGTGGCGCCACCTACACTCCGAATGACCTGATCGATCCGGTGTCGGTACTTTCTTCAACCACGCCGGTCTGGCGGGAGTCAGAGCATTATTTTTTCCGGCTGAGCGCGTTTGAGGAACGCCTGCGCGCATGGATAAAAAAGGCAGACCTTCATCCGCACATCACCAGCAAGCTCGAGGAATGGTTCGAGACCGGCCTCCAGGACTGGGATATATCCCGGGATGCACCGTATTTCGGATTCCGTATTCCCGGCACGGATGACAAGTATTTCTATGTCTGGCTGGATGCCCCGATTGGCTATCTCGCGAGCTTCCTGCAGCTCTGCAATGCATCGGACGAACTCGATTTCGATGAGTACTGGATGCCAGGTCACGATACCGAGACGTATCACTTCATCGGCAAGGACATCGTGTATTTCCATACGCTGTTCTGGCCTGCCGTGCTCGAGGGTGCGGGATTTCGCCAGCCAAGCAGCGTTTTTGCGCACGGATTTCTAACGGTTAACGGCAAGAAGATGTCCAAGTCGCGCGGCACATTTATCAAGGCGCGAACGTTCGTGAATCACCTGAACCCCAATTACCTGCGCTATTACTACGCAGCGAAGCTGGGACCGGGCATGGACGATATCGATCTGAATCTTGATGATTTCGCGGCACGTGTTAATTCAGACCTGGTCGGAAAGCTGGTGAACATCGCCAGCCGCTGCGCTGGTTTCATTAGCAGACGTTTCGACGGACAACTGGGCGATGCGCTGGATGATCCGCAATTGTTCGCGGCATTCGTCGACGCAGGCGAGACGATCGCGGAGCACTACGAACGCCGGGAATACTCCAAAGCAATGCGTGTTGTCATGTCGCTCGCTGACCAGGCGAATCGCTACATCGAGCAGAAAAAGCCATGGGTCATGGTGAAAGACGATGCGCAAGCCGACGGTGTACAGGACGTTTGTACGCAGGGCCTGAACATGTTTCGCACGTTGATGGTATATCTCACGCCGGTAATTCCCTCTCTCGCCGCCGGTGCGCAGAAACTCTTTAATGAGAAACCCTGGAGCTGGTCCGCGGCGAGTGAGCCACTGCTCAGCCAGTCGATAAATCGCTATAAGCCGTTACTGACAAGAGTAGAAACAGCACAGGTTGAAAAAATGGTCGAAGAATCCAAAGAGGCGGATACTGTGAGTCCTGACGAAACCGACGCAAATGAAATTGGCATCGATGATTTTGCGCGAATTGATTTACGCGTAGCACGAATTGAAAAAGCAGAGCCCGTAGAAGGTGCCGATAAACTGCTGCGATTGACGCTCGATCTTGGCGATGAATCGCGGGTCGTTTTCGCCGGTATCAAGGCCGCGTATGAGCCGGAGGCGCTTGAAGGAAGGCTGGTCGTTGCCGTTGCGAACCTGAAACCCAGAAAAATGCGTTTTGGGACCTCTGCAGGGATGGTGCTTGCAGCAGGCCCGGGCGGTGAGGAGATTTTTCTGTTGTCCGCCGACTCTGGCGCCAAACCGGGGATGCGCATCAAATAGGCATGATGGGGACGGAGCACGTGCTCCGTCCCCATCATGATCAGGGTGTCAAAAGCCGCGACACCTTCTACAATACCCCCCTAAATGACGGACATGATCCTAATCCTGGTTGGCACCGTCCTGGTCAACAACTTCGTGTTGGTCAGGTTCCTGGGGCTGTGCCCGTTCATGGGGGTGTCGAGAAATCTCGAGGCTGCGTTTGGCATGTCGCTGGCGACAGCTTTCGTCCTCACGCTCTCGTCTGCCATCAGCTATTTGCTGCACCAGTATATTCTGCTGCCATTGCAACTCGAATACCTGAAGACGATCAGCTTTATCCTGGTCATTGCCGCCAGCGTGCAGTTCACTGAAATCATGGTGCGCCGCCTCAGTCCACTGCTAGACCAGGTGCTCGGCATATTCATCCCGTTGATCGCCACCAATTGTGCTGTGCTTGGGGTCGCGTTGTTGAATGTCCAGCAGGCGAAAGGGTTCATGCAGTCTGTCTTTTACGGATTTGGCGCCGCAATCGGTTTCGCGCTGGTGCTCGTGCTGTTTGCCGCAGTTCGTGAGCGACTGGATGCAGCTGACATTCCGCGTCCTTTTCGTGGCACCGCCATTGCACTCATGACCGCCGGCATCATGTCACTGGCATTCATGGGTTTCTCCGGCATGGCGAGAATATGATCGGCAATGTTCACGGCCGTCATCACCGCAGTTCTGATCATAACCGGCATCGCCCTGCTGGCCGGTTTACTGCTCGGAATCGCGTCGAAAAAATTGCCCGGCGACAGCAAGAAACTCGTCGAGCAGGTGAATGACTTGTTGCCACAGACCCAATGCGCGCAATGCGGTTACCCGGGTTGCCGCCCCTATGCTGCAGCCATCATCAGTGGCGCCGCATCGATTAACCTGTGCCCGCCGGGTGGTGACGAAACGGTACAGCGACTCGCCACCTTGCTTGGTCGGGACGTGCAACCATTGGCTGAAAAATCCGCACAATACGACAGCGTTGCTATTATCGATGAAGCGCTGTGCATTGGTTGTACGCGCTGCCGGGATGCCTGTCCGGTCGACGCGATAGTCGGTGCCCACCAGTTCATGCATACAATTATCACTGCGGAGTGCACCGGTTGTGAATTATGCCTGCCGCCCTGCCCCGTCGATTGCATTCGCATGGAAACGGCAACGTGAGCGCGCCAACATACGATCTGGGCACACTGCACGGCGGTCTGCGCCTGCCCGGTGAAAAATCAGTATCGACGTCGCAGGAAATTCGAAAAGTACCGGTCCCGGACCAGTTGGTGCTGCCAATCGCTCAACATGTCGGTGAGGCGGCCCACCCCGTCGTCGGCGTCGGTGAATTTGTGTTGAAAGGCCAGCTGTTAGCCGAACCGTATGGCTCACTCAGTGCGCCAATTCACGCGTCGTCATCCGGCAAAGTAGTGGCCATCGAGCCGTGGCCGGTATCGCGAAGATTCGGCGCAACGGCACCTTGCATCGTTATTGAATGTGACGGCGATGATCAGGCAGTTGAACTGGCGGAGCCACTCGAGCCCTACAACACGCTGGCACCGGATGTTTTGCTGGCAAAAATCACGCATGGCGGGATTGTCGGACTTGGCGGCGCCGTTTTTCCAACCGGCCAAAAGCTCATGCAAGCGACCACCATGCCACTCCGGTACCTGATCGTGAACGGTGTCGAGTGTGAGTCCTACATCAGCTGTGACGATATGTTGATGCGCGAACAGGCCGCGGAAGTACTCGGCGGCGCGCAAATCCTGATGCATGCGCTTAACGTAGCCGAGTGCTACATAGTCATTGAGAGCGACAAACCCGAGGCGCTGCAAGCCATTGGCGCTGCAATGGGCGAACTCGACGATAAGCGGATCGTCCTGAAACAAGTGCCTACGATCTACCCATCGGGCGGCGAAGACCAACTCGTGCAATTGGTGACGAACCTCGAGGTTCCCAGTGGCGGCTTACCTACTGACGTCGGTTGTGTTGTCCAAAATGTTGCCACGGCCGCCGCAATTTATCGCTGGATTTGCGAAGGCGAGCCGCTCATCTCCAGGGTCACAACCATAACCGGGCCCGGCATCAAATCGCCGCTTAATGTTCTGGCAAGAGTCGGCACTACGATTGCAGATGTCATTGAGTTTGCCGGTGGTTACAGCGAAACGGCCAAGCGACTGATTATCGGCGGGCCCATGACCGGGAAATCAGTCACGACCGATCTTGTACCGCTCGTCAAAGCGACCAATTGTGTTCTGGTGCTCTCGGACACAGATCCAATTGGTGACGAGAAGCCCTGCATACGCTGTGGCGAATGTGCGCTCGTCTGCCCGATTCAATTGCTGCCGCAGCAATTATTTTGGTATGCCTGCGCAGATAACGAAGCGAAAATGCGTTCGCACGGACTAACCGATTGCATAGAATGCGGTTGCTGTGATCTCGTATGCCCCAGCCACATACCGTTGACAGCCGATTTTCGCAACGCCAAGGGGCGCATCCGTGAATTGGCTGATGAAAAAGCACGTGCGGAACGAGCGCGGCTCAGATTCGAGTCACGCAACGAGCGCAAGGGACTGGAACAGAGGGCTCGCGATCAGGAACTCGCGCAGCAAAAAGATGTGGCGCTCAAAGCAGGCCCTGCCGCAATAGAGGAAATTCTGCAGCGGCAAAAAGCAAAAGACAAAAAGGACCAGGACGAAACGTAATGGAATTCGAACGCCGCGATGCACCTTTTGTAACGCCCGCAACAGACGTTTCGTCAATTATGCGCCAGGTATTATACGCGTTGATTCCGGCTGCACTGGCGTATGTTTGGTACTTCGGTCCAGGGCTCGTTTGCAACCTGATCGTTGCGGCAATATTTTGTGTCGCCGGCGAGGCCGCGATGCTGCGCCTCCGCGGCAAACCTGTCAAATCAACACTTGCAGACTATAGCGCACTCGTGACTGCGGCATTGCTAGCATTTGCCATGCCGGCATTGACGCCGTGGTGGGTGACGGCAACTGCGGCCTTGTTCGGTATTGTCGTCGCAAAACATCTTTATGGTGGCCTCGGCTTTAATGTTTTTAATCCGGCGATGGCCGGTTACGTAGTAGCACTCATTGCCTTTCCCATGGATTTAAATCTTTGGACCGCACCGCGCATGGGTGACATCGATTATCATGTCATGACTATCCTCGAAACGCTCCGTTACACTCTTACCGGAACGTTTCCTGATTATTTGAGTTTTGATGCGATCAGCCGTGCGACACCGCTGGATATTGTCAAGGCAGGCTTGAACGACATGCGCACTTTTGAGGAGCTGCGCGCATACCCGGCGATGGGCGACTTCGGTGGCCGCGGCTGGGAGTGGATAGGCAACTTCACGGCGATCGGCGGTGCCTGGCTGCTGCTGCGAAAAATCATTCGCTGGCATATTCCGGTTGCCGTTCTTGCCGGTTTACTTATCCCCTCCAGCCTGATGTATTTCCTCTCTACCGGCCTCCACCCAAGTCCGGGCTTTCATCTGTTCAGCGGCGGCACCATCTTATGTGCATTTTTCATCGCGACTGACCCGGTTTCGGCAGCAACCAGCCCGCGAGGCCGGCTCGTGTATGGCTTTGGCATCGGTTTTCTCATTTACGCGATTCGCGAATGGGGCAGTTACGCGGATGGCGTCGCCTTTGCTGTGTTGCTGATGAATATGGCAACGCCCGCGATTGACTATCTGACCACGCCGCGCATCGTCGGTCACCAGAAGTCCGAGCGCGCGAGACCACAATGAACAAAAACGAAAAGCCACCAGTCTGGGTCAGCGGGGCGATACTGGCCATACTCGCTGCGATCTGTACGGCGCTTGTGGCAATTACGCACAGTACAACCGCGCCACGTATCGCGGCCAATGCGCAGGCCTACCTGGAAAAAAGCCTGCAACCGGTACTTGAGGGCCTCGAATACGACGGCAAATTATCAGAATCAACGCTGTTGATCGAACCGCCGCATGAACTGCCTGGCACAGGGCCAGTAACCGTCTACCGCGTATACGCAGACAGCGCCCCGGTCGCGGCACTTTTCGTCGTTACGGCAAAGGATGGATTTAGCGGTCCCATCAAATTGCTGATCGGTATTGACGCGAGTGGGGCAATATCAGGAGTCCGCGTGCTCGAACATCGGGAAACACCCGGCCTTGGTGACCTGATCGAATCTGCAAAATCCGACTGGATAGAGCAATTTCGCAAGCGATCCCTGGCGAACCCTGACAGGAAACTCTGGGCGATTAAACGTGACGGTGGCGTTTACGATCAGCTAACCGGTGCATCGATTACGCCGCGTTCTGTCGTCAAGGCGATCAAAGAGACCTTGTTATACTTTGAAGCAAATCAAGAACAGGTGTTCGCCAACGCCGACGACAAGGAATCATGAGCGAGACTACCGGCATCACCAGCAAACTGCGGTCCGGCATCTGGGCGGACAATCCCGGGCTGGTACAACTGTTGGGGCTTTGCCCCCTGCTCGCAGTAACGACGACCTTCGTCAATGGCCTGGGGCTTGGACTTGCGACACTCATGGTCCTGACGTTTTCCAATGTACTGGTCTCGGCAACGCGCCGCTGGATAAGACCGGAAATTCGCATTCCGATGTACGTCCTGATCATTGCCAGTCTCGTTACCGCACTCGAGCTGATTTTTCTTGCCTATTTTCCGGCGCTGGCCAGGTCACTTGGCATATTCATACCGTTGATTGTCACCAACTGTGCGATCGTCGCCCGCGCCGAAGTATTCGCCTCACGTAATACCGTTAGCGCCAGTTTCGTTGACGGCATCTCGATGGGAACCGGCTTCGCATTATTATTGTGTGCGATAGGTGCGTTTCGTGAACTCATCGGCCATGGTTCTGTCTTGTCGCGGCTGGACATGCTGTTTGGCGGCGAACCGATGAGTGGCCTTGTGATCGTTGATGGTGGATTCTTACTGGCGATTTTGCCACCTGGCGCATTCATCAGCCTCGCGCTATTTGTTGCCGGGAAAAATGCGATCGACCGGCGTAACCAAAAAACAAGTCGCTCGGTTTCTGCACGCCGTCTCCGCTAGGCGAATAATCACTTGAACAAAGAAATTCGTACAGAGCTGTACTCCCGCCTGCGAGAGAAAATCCCGGAACCGGAAACCGAACTAAACTTTATCGATCCGTTCGAGCTGTTGATTGCGGTAATTCTTTCAGCGCAGGCGACTGACATCAGCGTTAACAAGGCAACATCAAAACTCTACCCTGTCGCCAATACGCCGCAAGGCATTCTCGATCTTGGCGTTCAACAACTGAAGACATTCATTAAGACAATCGGTCTTTATAACGGCAAAGCCGAGAACATCATCAAGACCTGCGGCATGTTGCTCGATCAGTTCGATGGTGAAGTGCCGCGAACACGAGAAGAACTCGAGTCGCTGCCGGGAGTTGGCCGAAAAACGGCAAATGTCGTACTCAACACAGCATTTGGCGAGCCCACGATTGCTGTGGATACCCATATATTTCGCGTCGCCAACCGCACCGGGCTTGGCAAGGGCAAAACGCCACTTGAAGTTGAGAAACGACTAGTCCGGCTGACCCCCAAAGAGTTTCGCAAAGATGCGCATCACTGGCTAATCCTGCACGGCCGTTACACCTGCAAGGCAAGAAAACCGGATTGTCCCGCTTGTGTCATCCGTGACCTGTGTGAATACAAGCATAAGACTCCGGAGAGTACGAATTGATTTTTGGCCAGGACAAACAGGAATTGCGACAGATGTATGTCAATGCGTGGCAGAAGTCCCAGGCCGCAGAAATCATGTCGCCGCTTGAAGTGCAAATCGCACAGGTTGTCAGCGATCATCCGGAATACCAGGGGATGTTGACACCGGAAGCGCTCGATGAGTCGTTTACGCCGGAAGACGGCAAGACCAACCCCTTCCTGCATATGGGCCTGCATCTGGCGATCAGGGAGCAGGTTGCAACGAATCGCCCCCCGGGGATCGCTACAGTTTTCAAAGACCTGGCAGCCAAAACTGGCGACCCCCTTGCGGCTGAGCACAAAATGCTTGACTGCCTGGCAGAAGCGCTTTGGGAAGCACAGAGGACAAATGCACCGCCAGATGAGAACAAATACCTGGACCGTCTGCGGAAGCTGTAGGAGCCCGCCCAGCGGGCGAGTTCGACAATGATCGGTGTGAATTGATCTTTAACACCACAGCCATGATTAACGAACTCGCCCGCTGGTTCAGCAGCAAAAATCGTGAATCATGTAATATTATCTATATCAACTTGGTCTAATTTAGCAATCCGAACAGTGAGCAAAATGCCAGAAATCAACACCACATACCCGGTCTCCGGTGCCGGCCTCGGCCTGCGCCGGGCCCTTATGGACAAAATGATGGCTGATCCTCCGACCGAGGTCGATTTCATGGAAGTCGCACCGGAAAACTGGATCAAAGTCGGCGGCCGCCTCGGTCGAAAATTTCGCCTTTTCACAGAACGCTATCCTGTTTTATTGCACGGCCTTTCACTGAGTATCGGCGCGCCCTCACCGCTTAACGAGTCTTTGTTGTTCGACATCAAAGCCTTCATGAAAAAGCACGGCATAAACTTCTACTCCGAACACTTGAGCTATTGCAGTGATGACGGCCAGCTTTACGACCTGATGCCAATCCCGTTTACTGACGATGCAGTCAAGTATGTCGCCAAGCGCATTCGGCGTGCGCAGGACATACTGGAACAACGCATGGCGATAGAGAATGTTTCGTATTACACGCCAACCGATTCATCGCTGACCGAAGCAGAATTCATGAAAGCGGTTCTGGAAGAGGCCGATTGCGATTTGTTGCTCGACATCAACAACATTGTCGTCAATAGCATCAATCATAATTACGACGCACGCGCATTCATGCACGCAATGCCGAAAGACAGAATCAAGTACTTCCACCTCGCCGGCCACTATGTCGAAGCCGAAGATTTGCGCATAGATACACACGGCTCCGCAGTAGACGATCAGTCATGGCAGCTTCTCGCCGAGGCTTACGAACATTTTGGCCCAGTGCCGACGCTGCTGGAGCGCGACTTTAACTTTCCGCCGATGAAAGAGCTGCTCAATGAAGTGTCGCGAATCAAATCATTGCAGGCAAGCGTTACTGCCGCCGCCGAAAAACGCGCGGAGCCAGTCAGTGGTTGAGTTAGCGGATTTTCAGAAAAAACAATACGCGTTCGCTGCACATATTCGTGATCCGGAGCACAACCCGTGTCCGGACAATGTTGAAGACCGGCGCATGGAAATCTATCGGCAACTGTTTTTCAACAACCTGCACAGCTTGCTGAGCCAGACGTTTCCAGTTCTCAAGAAATTGCACGAGCCGAAGAAATGGCGGGCGTTGATCCGGCAATTCATGATCAGCCACCAAGCGCAGACGCCCTATTTCCTGGAAATTCCGCAAGAGTTCCTGGTTTTTTTGCAAACTGCGTATGAGCTTCAAGACGACGATTTTCCGTTCCTGATCGAACTCGCGCATTATGAATGGGTGGAACTGGCGCTGTCCGTTTCGGAGGAGTCCAATGAAGCCGAAAATGTAGATCCGGAAGGTGACCTCCTTGACGGAGTCCCGGTTAAATCAGCGCTTGCATGGACATATACGTATCAATTTCCGGTGCACCGCATAACGAAGAAGTTTCAGCCACAGAAACCTGGCGAACAACCGACTTTCCTCGCAGTTTGTCGCAAGGCAAATGACGACATGGACTTTATGCAACTGAATTCTGTTACAGCACGCCTGCTCGAACTAATCGAGTCCAATGAAGCTGCATCGGGGCGAAAGCTGCTGCAAAATCTAGCACAGGAACTTGACTATCCGGATGCTGAAGCGCTCGTCACGCATGGCGCATCTGCCATGGAGGATATGAGATGCGCGGAAATCCTTATCGGTGTACGGAAATAAAAAACCCCTATCCCCGGTCGTTTAAGAGACTACGAAAAATTGGCGCTCTTTATACATTGACCGCTGGGAGAACATGCAATGGATCTTTTGAAAAAAATGCAGGGTTTGCTTGATTCTACACGTGCTTTTGACTTTCTTGGACCACTTGCATTGCGACTCTATCTCGCACCGGTTTTCTGGGTTGCCGGCATGAACAAGGTCAATGGTTTTGAAAACACCGCTGCCTGGTTTGGCAATCCGGACTGGGGACTTGGTCTGCCTTTTCCAACATTGATGGCAGGTCTGGCGACCGGCACCGAAGTCCTTGGCGCAGTTGCTCTGGTCATTGGCCTGGGCACTCGATGGTTCGCGTTACCGCTCATGTTTACGATGCTGATCGCTGCATTGAAAGTTCACTGGCATAACGGCTGGCAAGCGATTGCAGATCCGATGAGTCCATGGGCGAATGCGAATGTAGACGGCGCAATTGACCGGCTTAGCAAAGCTAAGAGCCTGCTGCGTGAGCACGGCAACTATGACTGGTTGACTGAGACTGGTAATTTCGTGGTCTCGAACAACGGCATGGAATGGGCAGCGACCTATTTCGTCATGCTGCTGGCGTTGTTCTTCATTGGCTCAGGCAAGCTGAGTGTTGATCAACTGATTGCCAGTCGTTTCTCGAAAAATACGCTCTGACGAAATAGCTTCATGTGTTGGGATATCGCCCAGCGGGCGATGTCCCAACCAACTGATCTTCCGGCTAGAATAGAAAACTATGGACCGCTCGATCCGGTCCTCATCCTGATACATTTGGGGGTATCAGATCATGCAAGAATCTTTCCTGAGCGCGATAAACGTCGTGCAGATAATGTCCGCAATCCTGGTACTTCTCCTGGGCCTCGGTCTGATCGCTATCGTCATCATGTACATAGTCGATGTCACGCAGACGCAGAGCGCAATTCGTCGCAACTTTCCGGTCATCGGTCGTTTCCGTTACTTTTTCGAAAACCTTGGCGAATATTTCCGACAATATTTTTTCGCACAGGATCGCGAGGAAATGCCTTTCAACCGGGCACAAAGATCCTGGGTATATCGAGCTGCGAAAGGCATTGACAATACGATTGCTTTCGGCTCCACTCGCGACCTGCGCCCCAGTGGCACAATCATTTTCGTCAATTGCGCCTACCCTGTCCTTGAGACAGACATTGCACCGGCCTCGGCCAAGACAATTGGCCCATATGCACGCCAGCCTTACACAACCAACTCAATATTCAACGTATCCGCCATGAGTTACGGCGCGATATCCAAACCGGCGGTGCTCGCATTATCCAAAGGATCGGCAATGGCCGGCAACTGGTTGAACACGGGGGAAGGGGGGCTATCCCCGTATCATCTCGAAGGGGGCGCCGATATCGTTTTCCAGATTGGCACCGCCAAATACGGCGTACGCGGTAAAGATGGCGCGCTCAGTGACGAGAAGCTCAAAGAAGTCGCGGCACACGAGCAGGTCAAGATGATCGAGCTCAAACTCAGTCAGGGTGCCAAACCTGGTAAGGGTGGTATTTTACCAGGCGCCAAAGTCACGGCAGAAATAGCCAAAATCCGTGGTATTCCTGCTGGAGAGGACTCCATCAGCCCAAACCGCCACCCGGAGATCGATTCAGCAGAAGACCTGCTGGATATGATCGATCATATTCGCGAAGTAACCGGACTACCTGTCGGTTTCAAGACCGTTATCGGTGCGTACGGGTGGCTGGATGACCTGTTTGAACTGGTCTTGCAACGTGGCATTGAAAGCGCACCCGACTTTATTACCGTGGATAGCGGCGACGGTGGGACCGGTGCTGCACCAATGAGCCTTATGGATTATGTCGGCTTGCCGATACGCGAGAGCCTGCCGCTCGTTGTTGACGTCGTCAATAAGTACGGCCTGGATGATCGCATGCATGTCATCGCGAGCGGCAAGCTTATAACGCCTGCGGAGGCCGCCTGGGCATTGTGCGTCGGTGCTGATTTCATCAATTCGGCACGCGGCTTCATGTTTTCGCTAGGCTGTATTCAGGCCTTGCAGTGCAACAAGAACACCTGCCCGACAGGAATTACGACGCACAGAAAGGACCTGCAACGCGGCCTTGTCGTCGAAGACAAAGCAGAACGCGTACGACATTACTCAGAGAGCATGCACAAAGAGATTGGTATAATCGCCCACTCTTGCGGCGTGCGCGAACCACGGCAACTGAAACGGTTTCACTGCCGCATTGTCCAGGACAGCGGCAGATCTGTGCCGTTAAATGAAATCTATCCGGATGTCGAAGGGCCGCAACAAGCCGCCTGAACCAGTCCGTCATATTGGGGTGGCAGTTGCTGCCGCTCCCCGATCGCGCCTGTGTCGTTAAAATAATCGTCAAATCAGGCACCCCGGGGCACCATGTAAGCAAAAACATCCCTCCAATTTGCCGGTTTCTGTGAAATAATCCATCTGCTCAACTCACGTGCAGGCGCACGGGTCAATGCGGTCATCGTGGGGACGTCCGTTTTATTAATTAGATTCGTGCCAATGTTACAGCAAAGATAAACAATAAATTGGGAGATGCACCGATGAACCGTATATGGATTGCGCTTGCCATTAGCGCGGCAGCTTTGCTGTGGGGAAATTCTGTCTTTGCTCAGGACGGCGTCACTGCCGCCATGGCGTTCTATTCGATTGATAACATTGTCCTTCTCTTTTCGGCGATTCTCGTCTTTTTCATGACGCGATGGGGGCGAATACGAATCGGCCGATACAGCCGCGTAATGCAAGGACGATATTGGAATAGGCAATCTCGCGAATGGCACTACTGGTATTTGTATCCAATGCGACCTTAATCTGGGCATGGCAATCGTAGAAAGGTCTCGTAGGAGCCCGCCGTACGATAGATACTCATCTCCAAACTCAAGGAATGTCGCTCTATCGGCACGGGCGACAAACATCAACCCACCACACCCGCTAAATCGAAGCCACCCACCGAGCGGCTTATCAGCATCCGCGAACTCGCCCGCTGGGCGGGCTCCTACAGGTTCAGTTTTCTATTCAGATAACGCCCGAAATCCCACACATTTCGTTCCAGGTAGGATAGTGGACCCCGCACCGCGTGCGGCGACCGTGTTGCCTGAAATACGTTTTCCACGATCGGCCGATCCTCACTATTAACCTGGTGTAAAAACTCCATCACTTCATTGATGTGTGCTTGTTTGATTTTAGCGTTATCCAGAATCTCGCCGGGAATCGATACCGCCCAGCGGATGCGTGTTTTCGACAGGCCATCCGGAAGTATCGACAGATACCACAGCATGTCCGGCTGCAACTGGATTGTGTGCGAAGGGAAAATATTGATTAACCAGGTGCGGAGCCGGTCCGGACCCTGCAGCCAGGTATTTTCCGGGTGCGCCTGTACTGATCTGGGCCCCTCTTCATCCTGAACGTAGTGATAGGCGAAAGCCTCACCACCCGGGAACAGTGTCGTCTGGTCTGCCGATGAACCGTACTTGCTGAATGAATTCCTGTGCACGCGATGCAGGTGATACACATCCATGAAATTCTCGACCAGACACTTCCAGTTGGTATTCCAGGTTTCTTCCGCGGAAAATACCGGTACGTAATCCGCCATGCGAAAACCGCTGATAAGGCTCGTTAATTCACTGAGGCGTTTTTCGATCGAAACTGGCTTCGTACCCAATGATAAATAGACAAACCCTTCCCAGACGTCACACGCGAGCTCATTCAGCGAGTAATTCTTTACCTCAAAGCCCGCAGTCTCCTGCATGAACGGCGCACCAATCAGCTGGCCGTCGAGGTCATAGGTCCACGAGTGGTAGGGGCAACTGATGCGGCTGACATGTCCGTCACCGGCGAGCAGACACGCGGACCTGTGCAGGCAAACGTTTATGAAAGCTTTGATCGACCCATCTTTCTGTCTGATGGCAAATACCGGTGAATCAATGATGTCGCGCGAGATGAAATCGCCAGCTTTCGGCATTTCTGCCGCCCTGCCCAGGCATAGCCACTCGTGGCGAAAGATTCTGTCTGTTTCGAGATCGAGTATTTCCGGGCTGTGGTAAATAGCCGGCGGCAGGCATTGCGCCTTTTCGAAAGGTACATTCGCGTTGTCCGACAGTAACTGCAGTAATTTGTTGGCGGGTGTCGGCACCGGGCAAACGTCGCTTACTTTTTCTTGGGTATGTAGAGATCAGTCAACGTTCCCTCGAATGCCTCGGCGGCGAAAGCGACCGTCTCTGACAATGTCGGGTGCGGATGAATGGTAAGACTGATATCCGCAGCATCGGCACCCATCTCAATGGCCAGGCAGATCTCCGCGATCAGGTCGCCGGCATTTGGACCCACAATACCGCCACCGAGCACGCGCCCACTACTCTTGTCGAACAACAGCTTGGTGAATCCTTCGTCACGCCCCAAAGATAACGCCCGGCCGCTGGCCGCCCACGGAAACCCGGCTTTCTCGTATTGAATACCTTCCTGTTTGGCCTCAGTTTCGGTCAACCCAACCCATGCAATTTCCGGGTCGGTATAGGCGACCGACGGAATAGTGCGGGCATCGAATGCACTCTTCTGTCCGGCTGCAACTTCTGCCGCTACCTTGGCCTCGTGCGATGCTTTATGTGCGAGCATCGGCCCGGGGACCAGGTCACCGATGGCGAATATATGCGGCACATTGGTTTGCATCTGTTTATTGACTTCGATAACGCCACGCTGGTCAACATTGACACCGGCTTTCTCGCAGTCGAGTTGACCACCATTCGGTCGGCGGCCGACCGAAATCAGGACGCGATCATAAATTTCATTCCCGGGAGCATTTTTGCCCTCGAACGCCACTTCGATTCCCGGAACCGTCGCATGCATGCCAGTGACTTTCGTATCGAGCATGATTTTTTCGTAACGCTTGTCGACGAACTTGCGAAATGGCCTGACCAGGTCCGGATCTGTACCCGGCATCAGAGCATTGGTCAGTTCCACAACGCTGACTTGTGTGCCCAGCGCACTGTAAACACATGCCATCTCAAGACCAATAATGCCGCCACCTACTACCAGCAATCTTTTGGGTAAAGGATCGAGTTCCAGTGCGCCTGTTGAATCGACAATACGAGGATCATCAGGTAAACCCGGAAGATTCGCACTTTCAGAACCCGCCGCAATGATGCATTTTTCGAAACCGATCGTTTCGCCGTTATCAAGTAACAGGTGATTCGGCGAGCTAAATTTTGCAACGCCCTGCACCACTGTCACTTTGCGCTGCTTTGCAAGCTGCGTGATTCCGCCTGTCAGGCGAGCGACAACTTCGTTTTTCCAGTCACCCAGCGCCACTGCATCAATTGTCGGCTTGCCAAATTTGACGCCATGCTCCGCCATCGCCTCTGCTTCATCAATGACTTTTGCGGCATGCAATAATGCTTTGGAGGGTATACAGCCGACATTGAGACAAACGCCGCCGAGTACCGGATAGCGCTCTACAAGAATCACCTGGAGTCCAAGATCAGCGGCGCGAAAGGCCGCCGTATAGCCGCCGGGGCCCGAACCGATCACTACCAGCTGGGCACTGTGAGTTGTTGACGAGGCCGGTGCTACCGTAGCCGGGTCGGCAGCGGCCTCTGCAAGTTTCGCTTTAGGATTGATGATCGCCGTAGATTCAATATCGCCCGTTTCATCTGCGACGGCCTCTATGGTTACAACTTTATCGCCCGCATTTACCTTATCGCCCGTTGTGACTTCTATGCTCGCAATGACGCCGGCGTGCGTAGCGGGCACATCCATGGCAGCTTTGTCAGTCTCGAGGGTAACGAGTGAATCCTCGACGGCGACCGTATCGCCAACGTTGACCAGAATTTCGATAACTTCTACGTCAGAAAAGTCGCCGAGATCAGGTACGATCAGTTCGATTTTATCTGCCACTAAACGACAGCCTCTAACAGGCCATCAACATCGGACAGCGTTTTGCTCAGGAAAGTCGTGAAGCGGACTGCAGTTGCACCATCAATGACGCGGTGATCGTAGGAGAAAGACAATGGCAACATGAGTCGTGGCGCAAACTGCTCACCATCCCATACCGGCTGAATGGACGATCTTGAAACACCAAGGATCGCTACTTCGGGAGCATTTACAATAGGCGTAAATGCAGTGCCGCCAATGCCCCCGAGGCTCGATACCGTAAAACTTGCACCCTGTAACTGATTTGCTTTGAGTTTACCCTCGCGCGCCAGCGCGGATAATTCACCAAGCTCACTCGCCAGTTCATAAACATCCATTTTGTCCGCATCACGAATCACCGGCACCATCAGGCCATTTTCGGTGTCCGCCGCAAAACCAAGATGAAAGTACTTCTTGTAGACCAGCGACGTGCCATCTTCCGACAAAGATGCGTTGACTTTCGGAAACTCCTTTAACGCCGCAATGCAGGCCTTCATTACGAAGGCCAGCGGTGTCAGACCGATGCCTTTCTCCTTTGCCGGCCCTTTGAGCTCCTGCCGTTTCGCTTCGAGGTCGGTTATATCGGCAAGATCATGTTGCGTCACGTGTGGCAGGTTGATCCAGCTTGCCTGTAGCCGCGGCCCGGATATTTTCTGGATTCGTGTCAGCGGCTGCGAATCGATTTCACCAAATTTGGCAAAATCAATACTTGGCACTTTTGGCAATCCTCCGCCAGGCACCGCTGTGGCACCAGTCAATATCGCTTTTACGAATGCCTTGACGTCCTCATGCAGCACACGGCTTTTCGGGCCGCTGGCTCTGACCTGGACAAGATTGACGCCCAGTTCTCGTGCCAGCTTGCGAACGGATGGACTCGCATGTGCTTTGGAAAAGCCTGCCTCGTCAATCGCTGGCAAGGTAGCCGGAGCTGATGGAGGTGGAGTGGCTACAGTAGAGGCCTTTGCAGTCGGCGTTTCGGGTTTCGTCGCGACGGCCGGTGCCGTTTTTTCCGGCTCCAGCACCGCAACCTCTGCCACTGCATCGATACGGACGATTGGTGATCCCTGCGAGACTTTGTCACCAACGACAACCATAACGGACTCAATCTTACCGGCAATGGTTGCCGGAACGTCCAGCGCCGCTTTATCAGTCTCCAGCGTTAGCAGTGGATCGTCGATCTGCACCTCGCTACCGGCGAACACATGGACTTCAATGACCTCAACATCTGCGAAATCACCAAGATCCGGAACCGCAAGCGTTATTGGGCCGCTTGATGCGACCGCCACTGACGGCGCAACAACCGTGGTTTCCCCGACCGGCTCCTCTGCGACAGACTCATCCACGGCAAACGGCGACTTAACAACGATGGTTGCATCGTGTTCGACGGCCATCTGACCAATAACATCCCCGGCAGAAACTTTGTCGCCAAGTGAAACACTGATTGATACGATCGTGCCAAATGCCGGCGATGGCACATCCATCGCGGCCTTGTCAGTCTCAAGCGTAATAAGGCTGTCTTCTTCGGCAACCGCGGCACCCGCGGTGACCAGAATCTCGATGACCTCGACATCAGAAAAATCGCCCAGGTCCGGTATGACAATATCGATTGTTTCAGCCATCAGAGTGTTACCGGATCCGGCTTGTCAGGATCGATGCCATACTTCCTGATCGCCTGTGCAACTGTCTTCTGATCCAGCACGCCATCGTCAGCCAGCGCTTTCAATGCTGTTACCGCGATATAGCGTTCATCCACCTCGAAAAACTGCCGCAGTGCGTCGCGGCTGTCGCTACGGCCATAACCATCGGTTCCCAGCGTGATGTAGCGACCCGGCATCCAGCGTTGCAGCTGGTCCGGCACAATTTTCATGTAGTCAGTTGCTGCAACGTATGGACCACTACGGTTGGCCAGGCAATTATCGAGATAACTCTTGCGCGGCGCATCTTCAGGATGCAGCTGGTTCCAGCGCTCCGTGGCCAGCGCATCGCGCCGTAGTTCGTTGAAACTGGTTACCGACCAAACATCCGACGGTATGCCGAAATCCCTGGAAAGTAATTCTGCGGCAGCCAGTACCTCACGCAGTATCGTTCCGGAGCCCATGAGTTGTACGCGTATCTGACCTTGCCCACCAACCTGCAACAAATACATTCCCTTCAGAATGCCATCTTCGACGCCGCTTGGCATCGGTGGATGCACATAGTTTTCGTTCATGCAGGTGATGTAATAGAAGACATTCTCCTGCTCACCAATCATGCGCCGCAATCCCTCCTGAATGATTACGGCAAGTTCGTACGCATAGGTAGGATCGTAAGAAATACAGTTGGGTACGGTCGAGGCATGCAGCAGGCTGTGGCCATCCTGGTGTTGCAGGCCCTCACCCGCGAGCGTGGTCCGGCCGGCCGTTGCACCAATCAGGAAACCGCGTGACTGCATGTCACCGCCAGCCCAGATGAAATCACCGATCCTCTGGAATCCGAACATCGAATAATAAATATAGAAAGGAATGGTCTGGATATCATGGTTGCTGTATGACGTACCCGCCGCCAGCCAGGAGCAAAATGCACCGCCTTCATTAATGCCTTCCTCAAGTATTTGCCCTTTCTTGTCTTCACGGTAATACATGAGCTGATCGGCATCCTGTGGCGTGTAGAGCTGGCCCTTTGACGAGTAAATGCCGATCTGGCGGAACATGCCCTCCATGCCAAACGTACGCGCTTCATCAGGAACGATCGGCACGATATGTTTACCAATCTGTTTATCGCGAATCAATGCTGTAATGATGCGCACGAATGCCATGGTCGTTGACGCTTTGCGCTTACCTGTGCCATCAAGCTGGGTCTGGAAAATTTCCAGCGGCGGTATCTGCAGCGCCTTCGATTTAGTTCGCCGTTGCGGCAGGAAACCGCCGAGCGCCTTGCGTCGCTCGTGCAGGTATTCCAGTTCGATGCTGTCGTCTGCCGGTTTGCAATAGGGGAGATCATTGATGTCCTGGTCGGATACTGGAATATTGAATCGATCGCGAAACTCCTTGAGCGCTTCCACTTCGAGTTTCTTTTGCTGATGCGCGACGTTTTGTCCTTCGCCGGCGGAGCCCATGCCAAAACCCTTGACTGTCTTGGCCAGAATGATGGTCGGTTGCCCGGTGTGGTTTACCGCGTTGTGATAGGCCGCATAAACCTTGCGTGGATCATGGCCGCCACGATTGAGTCGCCAGATGTCGTCGTCCGACATGTCGGCAACCATCGCCGCCGTCTCCGGGTACTTGCCAAAGAAATGCTCACGGACATAATCGCCGCCTTTAGACTTGAAATTCTGGTATTCACCGTCGACACATTCTTCCATTACGCGGCGCAACAAGCCGCTGTGATCTTCTGCCAGCAGCGGATCCCAGCGCGAGCCCCAAATGACCTTCAATACATTCCAGCCGGCGCCAAGAAACGCCGCCTCAAGCTCCTGGATGATTTTGCCATTGCCGCGCACCGGCCCATCGAGTCGCTGCAAATTGCAATTGACGACAAAAATAAGATTGTCCAGGCCCTCACGCACCGGCATGGTGATGGCGCCCATGGATTCCGGCTCATCCATTTCTCCATCGCCGAGAAAGCACCAGATTTTGCGATCACTGGGCGCGATCATCTCGCGATGTTCCAGGTAACGCATGAATCGCGCCTGGTAAATCGCCATCATCGGCCCGAGCCCCATTGAAACAGTCGGGAACTGCCAGAATTCCGGCATCAGCCACGGGTGCGGGTACGACGACAGGCCATCGCCGCCGACCTCCTTGCGAAAACGATTCAGTTGATCCTCAGAGAGCCGGCCTTCCAGGTAGGCGCGCGAGTAAATGCCAGGAGAGGAATGTCCCTGCATAAACACCATGTCGCCGCCGTGTTTGTCGGTTGGTGCACGCCAGAAATGATTGAATCCTACTTCGTAGAGGGTCGCAGAGGACGCGTAACTGGAAATATGCCCGCCATATTCAGAGTTTACCCGGTTGGCCTGCACTACCATCACCATGGCATTCCAGCGAATATAAGCCTCGATGCGGCGTTCGATCGACCGGTCACCGGGGTATTCAGGCTGGCGCCCCGTTGATATCGTATTGAGATAGGCCGTGTTCGGTGCATAGGGTAAATACGCGCCGGAACGACGCGCGAAATCGATCATCTGGTTCAGCAGGAAATGTGCGCGATCAGGACCATGCTGCCCCAGGACTGAATCGATGGACTCCAGCCACTCACGCGTTTCGGTCGGGTCAATATCATCAAACCGATTGAATTTACTCATAAATCATCCATAAACATGCCGCGCCCGTTATGCCACGGAGTTACGGCGTGAATTCCCTCAGGTGTCCTGCTAGGATCACCGCTCGATCGTTCTCGGACCAGCCCGACTTGCGCACCAGGTACTGATGCAAATTCCCGGCTGCCTGTCCGGCGACATCTTCTTTGTAAGGCATATTATGGCCCATGCCGGGCCAAAAAGGTTAATACTGAGATGGGAAGTCTCCTTTCCGATAACTACAAAAAAAACAAGCCGAAAATCAGCCAACACACAGGGAGACCAACCAGCAAGACAATCGCTGGCATTGATCAGCTGCTCTTGATTCTGCCGCAGAAGGTCCCCGCGGCCTTGTGGCGCAAAATGCCCCAGGGAAGAAAATTACAGTCATTGCTGCGCCGTAAAAGCACCGGTGGCGTGCCAGCCGTGTCTACGCATCTGCCAAACAAGCGCCAGACAACCGTCAGTGTTGGCAAGATTGGGCCGCATTGCGATGCGTTCGAGATGCTTACGTTCGCGCGTAAAATGGTGCGTGCAGCCACCACTGAGAAAGCCGGCACACTCGGCATTTGGGTGCTGGGATTTGATGCAGAACAGCAAAACACAATAGTTGCGCGCGTAACCGCCGCCGCACTTGCCGCCGCATTTGCGATGCCGGAGTTCAAATCCAAATCCCCCCCGGCAAAGCTGAAGAGCATAAAAATCATCGGCCTCGACAGCACGGTCGATTTGCAACGCGTATCAGCCGAAGCGCAGGGCAATAACCTCGCGCGCTGGCTGACGGCACTGCCGGCAAACAAGCTTGATGCCGTCAGCTATGTGCAATTGCTAAAGGAAATGTCCACGCAACAAGGCTGGCAATGCAAAAAATATGGCGTTCGCGAACTGGAGGAGATGGGTGCCGGTGCATTTCTTGCGGTCGCGCAAGGCAATGATAATGACAGTGCAGCAATCGTCCGCCTGCGCTATCGCCCCGACAGTAAAACTGCGAAACCTGCGTTAAGCCTGGTCGGCAAGGGAATAATATTCGATACAGGCGGCACGAACCTGAAACCATTTACCTCCATGCTCGATATGCATATCGATATGGGCGGTAGTGCAGTTGCCCTCGGCTGCTTGCTCACCATCACGAAACTTGGCTTGCCGATTGCCGTCGATTGCTGGCTGGCCATTACGGAAAACCGGACCGGTCCGAATGCGTACAAGTCGCAGGATGTTGTGACCGCGCTGAACGGCAAAACCATTCAAAGCATCCACACCGATGCCGAAGGGCGCATGGCACTCGCTGACACTCTGGTCCTGGCAGGCGGAGATAAACCCGACCTTATCATCGACTACGCTACATTGACCGGTGCATGCATCAACGCGATCACTGACCGCTACAGTGGCGTATTCACCAACCGCCCGGACTTGCATCCGGTACTCAAGCGCACCGGGCAGGAAAGCGGTGAAAGAGTGTGGCCATTCCCGATCGGCAAAGAATTCCTGACTGATCTCAAGAGCGAGACGGCAGATATCATGCAGTGTTCTGCAGATAGTGGCGGCGATCATATTCTTGCAGCAAGTTTTTTGCAGGAATTTGTTGACGACAAGATCCCCTGGATTCATATGGATCTCAGTGCCTGCAGCCGAAAAGGTGGACTTGCCCATGTGCCGACAGAAATCACCGGATTCGGCGTTCGCTATACGTTACATTTGATCATCGACAAGAACATGCTCGCTGACAATGCGCAACAATGAGTTATTGATACTGTGACCCATTCATTCTCGATTGCGGAACGCTTTCGCAGCTTTTTGCCGGTCGTCGTTGACGTTGAAACCGGTGGTTTCAACTGCAAGACCGACGCGTTGCTTGAAATCGCGGCGGTGCTCATCGACCCGCAGGAAGACGGCACCCTGATGCGTGGCGAAACCATTCGTTACCATGTCAAACCGTTCGAAGGCGCGAACCTCGAACCAGCATCGCTCGCAGTCAACGGCATCGACCCGCATCACCCCCTTCGCCCTGCAATTGATGAGCGCGATGCACTACAGAGGATATTTCGCGAAGTGCGGCGCGCAGTGCGCGAAAGCAACTGCACCCGTGCGATCCTGGTGGGTCACAACGCTGCGTTTGATCTTGGCTTTGTGAACGAGGCGGTTGAGCGTAATTCAATCAAACGCAATCCGTTTCATCCTTTCAGTTGCTTTGATACCGCGACACTATGTGGTGTGGCATTCGGTCAGACTGTTCTCGCGCGTGCCGTTAAAGCAGCCGGCATGACCTGGGATGAAAGCTCAGCACATTCCGCCGCCTATGATGCAGAAATTACGGCTGATGTTTTCTGTGAAATTGTGAATCGTTTCCAGCCGGTGTATGAATCAAGGCGACCGCAGGATTGGGCAGAGCCGCCAGATTTCAGCGTCGAAGAAGATTGATCAATTGTAGGAGCGGCATGTGTACATGGATGTACTTATGTCGCGGAGCGAGCTGTTTCTGGTAGAAATTTCCAGACTTGAGATTTCGTCCACAATTGAGACGGATGCGCGTGAGCGACGCTGCCGCGATTGACATTGATCGCGGCAGCGCCGCTCCTACAAATCGTATTTTCATTCTCAAGCAAGCGTATTACGCGAACCCTGCCGCTGACTCATATTGATTGGAATCGGCATTGACTTGCGCGTCGGCGCAGCGGCTGGTCGACCAATGTAGAAACCTTGCGCCATATCGATACCCAGCTCGCCAAGTAGTGCCAGCGTCCGGCCACATTGCACGTACTCTGCAATGATCTTCATGCCCGCTTCCTGGCCGATTTCAGCAATCAGGCGGATCATCTTCTGGTCCACCGGCTTGTCTACCAGGTCTTTGATGAAGCAACCATCGATCTTGATGTAATCAACCGGCAGTCTTTGCAAGTAACTGAATGAGCTGTATCCGGTGCCGAAGTCGTCGAGCGCCAGCTCGCAACCCAGCTTTCTCAGCGACTCGATCTGCCGTTCCACGAAACTCAGGTGGCGCACAGCCAGGCTTTCCGTAATCTCGAACATCACCGAGCTCGCCGGGACGCAGTTCTTCTCCAGGTGTAATTGCACGTACTCGGTAAGATCCCGGGTCTCGAAGGCGTTGGCAGACAAATTAATGGAAAATCTGAGGTCAGGCCGCTCCCGCCGATATTCCGCCAGTGATCGAATGGCGTTTTTAACCATCCACGAATCTATTTCCGCCATGAGCCCAAAGCGCACCGCAGCCGGCAGGAATGCATCAGGCGAGATTAACTTGCCGTTTTCACCAGTCATACGCAATAGCACTTCGTGATGCGTAATACGCCCGGATGCAATATGCACGATGGGCTGATAGCGAAGCACAAACTGATCGTTATCGAGCGCGTCACGCAGCTTGCTGACCCAGCCAACGTCAGCAACCATTTTCTCGGCTTCGCGTTCGGACATGTTATAAAACTCCAGTCGATTCCTGCCATTGACCTTCGCTTCCCGGCACGCAATATCCGCCTGCGCAAATAGTTCGTCATGATCGAACTTGTCGGACGTAATCATCGAAATGCCAATACTGCAATGAACATGGAAAACGTGGTCATTTTCGACATGTGCCAGACGACGCATATCCTCCAGAATAGTATTCGCAATCTCTCCTGCCTTGCGCTTTTTCACGCCACTCACCAGCACCGCGAACTCATCGCCACCAAATCGAGCGACAATGCCGTGGCCTTCTGTTGTTCTGGTCAGTTGATCTGCTACCTTTCTGATCAACCGGTCTCCAGCGGGATGGCCGCAAGTATCATTTACATATTTAAACTGATCGAGATCGATGAAAAGGAGCGCACTGGAAAAATCGTTGACCGTTACATTGTCGATTTCCTTCTTCAGCTCCTCAACCAGCCGCCGCCGATTGAACAGGCCGGTAAGAACATCGTGATTAGCAAGACGAAGGAGCCGCGCATCACGTTCCCCGAGTGCTGCTGCAGTCGATTCCAGTGCCTCAACGATTTCCGAGATTTCGCGATGCTTGGCCGGTTTGAATTTGACCGCCAAATTACCTTTAGCCAATTCAGATATCGGATACTGCAAATCTGATAGCGCTGTTAGGGCACGTTGCAGAAATCTGCGCCCAAGAAACCCGGATCCGATCAGCAATATCAACAATATGCTGACGGCGATTTTGATATTTAATAGCAGTCGATCGTGAAAAAGAGAAAAGTCCAGTTCGAGACCAACGAAACCAATCAGCTCGACAGAATTGTTCGAGCTGTCCGCTGCCAGATCGAAATTGAACAGACCATCACTGGTTATCGATTCCGTCCACACCGGAGCAAGAATCTGGAATGCCCTGGCATTCATGAAACGGCTGTTAACCTGGTATGGCGCGTCGGCCCCTACAAGCTCACCAAGCTCCAGCAGCTCGCTTTTGTCCAGTCCTTTCGCTTCCTGATCCATCTCCATGCCGTTTTCCAGCGAAAACAGGACGGAGCCATTTTGCCGATAGTAAATTACCCGATCGATTTCAGGGTATTTATCAATAAAACTTTCGAGCCGCAACATGACTTCGTTGTCATCCGGCAAATAGAGTGGTGCGCCGAGTTCGTTAAGTTCTTCAGTCCACTGCATCGCCCAGCGACTGTAGTTGCCTTGTAGCACCCATTGCCCACCCCAGTACAACCCTGCAATTGCCAGTGCACCGATCGTTGCCGTAATGATTATTTGCAGCCACAGGATTTCGTTAATGAGAACGCGCTTGCCTTTGCGTTTCGACGGGCGCAGGGACGCAATCGCCTCCGCGCCCACGCCGAAGAGAGTGTTAAGCCACATCTTCATTTCGTGTTCGCCACGGAAATATCAACAGCCGATTCTTGAACATCGAGCCCAAATGACTGGGCCAGATCTGGATTCGTCTTGATTTCGATATCGGACAATTTGCTGATCGGTGGTGCTGCGCGGGCATCGTCGTTAAGGAAAGAATCGAGTACCACAACGATAGTCGACGCAATATCAGATGGCACAGAACTGGCGCTGAACAAGGCGCCATGTCTGAGTAGTGATTCGTTGTAAACGGCGACCTGGACACGGTGTTGTGATGCGTAAGTCATCATTTCGTCCAGAACCGTACGGCTTAGTATCCGGTTGTCCGGAAATAACAGAAAACCATCTATGTCCCTGGTCAGGCGATTGAACAGATAGAGTGTTTCGCGGTCGGTGCTTGCAATCGCATAGTGAAATTTGATGCCCTGCTCCTGCATCGCATCTTCGGCTTCAGCAATCAGGTCTTCATGCCCGGCGCCAATGATAGCGCCGACATTTCTCAGGCCAGGGTTTAGCTCGCGCCACGCATCAATTTGCAACGCAATTGGTGGCAATACGGCAACGCCTTTGACGTTTTCCGACAGCAGGTCATTGTCACGAAAATTGAAAACCTGACTGAACACGACCGGCGCGGTTGAAAAGCGCTTGGCCATCATGGCCGCCTGCAAACCAACTGCTACCACTGCGCTGGCCCCGGATTCTGCAATCGATGCGAATACTTCCATCGGTGTCCGGCTGTGATCGCTGAGATCGTAGACCTCATAGTTTTTCAGATGCTGGCCGAGAGCATTGGCCACATCAGAATAGGCAGGCATACGATCACTCAAAACCACGGCGACGAGCGCGCTGATGGACTCCGGCGGCGCTGGTGGCGGCGGCGGCGGAACAACGGGCGCCGGCAAGACAACGGGTGCCGGTTCTGCCGGCAGGGCCGGTTCGGCTTGGGTAACTGGCTCTGGTTCAACGTCGGGAATTGTTGTCGCCACTGGCGGTGGCGGTTCGGGAAACAATATTGAGCAGCCCGACAGGATGAACAGCATCAACAACAACGATGATCGCACGATCATTCCATGCATCAGTTCTGACTTTTCCATTTGAGAGAACTCCGCCGTTCTGTTTAGCGTTGATTGTCATCGGCGGCAAAATAGCTGCACCGAAACAAATTTCCTTGAAGGAACAACTATAAGGAATGGCCCAGAATCAGGCGGTGACACGCGTCTCAGTTGTCCGGGTATTGGACATAAGCTGGAATATAATCGGTGGTTAAATCAAGCGAGAATCGCTCAATTTGAGGTCATTGCGGACCATATTCCGGAAGGATTAGTCACGGCCGCAAGCCCGGAATATCGCCACTTAAAAACAGCACAAATTTCGATCATTCCGAAGAACGAAAATTGTGGAAGAGACCCGCAGGAGCCCGCCGTACGGTAGAGGCACATCCTCAATTTCGGAGTATCTCGATCTATCGGCACGGGCGACAATGTTTGCAAAACACGATTTCACTACACCCGCACAAAAACCACACTTGCCCGGGCACAGACAATCACAAAAACCGCACCCATCCGGGCAACAGCAATCACAAAAACCTTGCGCTGATCGCCCGTGCCGATAGCGTGGTGATCACGAGGATTGAGCATCCACCTCTATCGTACGGCGGGTTCCTGCGACTCGCATGGTGGTCGGCGCAAAATCTCAGTCCGCATCGTTTGACGATTTCTCCCCTTCCAGCAGCTCTTTCAACTCGCCGGAATGGTACATCTCGATAACGATATCGCAGCCGCCAACTAACTCACCATCAACATAAAGCTGTGGAAACGTCGGCCAGTTCGAATAGGTTTTCAGGCCTTGACGAATCTCCTCATCGTCAAAAATATTGACGTAGGAAAATGGCTGGCCGATTGCTTTGAGCGCCGCGACAGTCTGGCCGGAAAATCCGCATTGCGGGAAGTCAGGCGAGCCCTTCATGTAAAGAATGATGTGGCTGCCGTCCAACTGCTCTTTGATTCTTTCATCTATATTCACACGTTCACTCACTTATCATTAATTGCGATTGATTCAGATCGATATGACTGCCAAAAAAGCAAATTCAATACCGGTCAGAGGTTTGTATTCACTACCAGTCGATTATTTACGCCGCCAACATTCTTCGTGTTGCTGGCAATCTGTACCGCACGGTCACGAACCGCATAACTACCAACCGTGCCACTCAAGGTTACCTTCCGCTCTACCGTGCGGATGCCAATCGAGTACTTGCCCACCGCCGGGTCTGCGCTGAATTGCTGCCGGATGGTGGCTGATATCGTATCATCCTGTGCGACCTGGGCCGAACTGCGCGCGGGAGCCGCACTGCTCATATCACTCGAGCTGTTGCTGCCAAGCAGCATCGAGGTACATCCCGCCAGCCCTGTTATGATCAGCGCCGTAATTGTGACTCGCATTTACCTTCCAGTTCAACATTAGACTCCACTGCAATTGTACTGGAAGTGTCAGCCAGGAACACAGTCCAGGCTAAAGTTTGCGCTGCGGCAGCAACCCAATGACTTCCCATTGCTGCTCAGCCGTCATCGCTGCCCATGCCACGATCTCCGCCAGAGAGCGCTTGCAGCCAAGGCACCAGTCTTGCTCATTCAACGTGCAAGTGCCACTGCAGGGTGAGGCAGGAAATCCCGGTCTTGGCGGATTAGTCGGTTTTTCGGGCATTTTCGGCTGCTCTCCCTGGCAATCCTGATGATGACATTTTTATGTTTTGAATCAATTGGTTGCAGTCTCTACGCAGCTTTGCCGCAAGGTCCACGAGGGGCTGATCAAATTCCTGCAAATTCAGGGGCCACACTCTATAATAGGTCGCTCGCCTTTGTGTAGGACGAAGGCAGCGCTTCCTGGACAAGAGCTCCGAGCGACAAATAACCAATAATCCTCTGGGGAAATAAACATGAATCCTTTGAATAGTGTAAGAGGCACGATCATTGCCGGCTTCGTGCTGGCCATCCTCATCGTCGTAATAACCGGCGATGGCCACATGCCCGCGTCAATGCCCGTGAATTCCGTGCTTATCTGGCTACATGTTTTATCCGGAATAGTCTGGATTGGGATACTTTACTATTTTAATTTCGTGCAGGTGCCAGCGCTGGCCGATGCGGCAGCGGACGATGGCGGCCCTGGTGGGGCCGGTATTACGAAATACGTGGCGCCACGCGCATTGTTCTGGTTTCGCTGGGCTGCGCTTGCCACCTGGTTGACGGGTGCGGCGTTCTTGCTCCATCGCGGCATGTTCGATGATGCATTTGCGCTGGGGCAGTTGACTGACCCCACCAACGTATATGCCCTGACCATCGGTATTGGCGCCTGGCTAGGCACCATTATGCTGTTCAATGTTTGGGTGCTGATCTGGCCTAATCAGAAGAAGATTTTGGGCATGGTAGAGGCAAGTGCCGACGAAATTGCCAAAGGGAAACGAATAGCATTTCTCGCATCCCGCACCAATACGCTGTTATCGATTCCGTTGATCATGAGCATGGTCGGAACCGGACACGGTTTCTTCATGTAATAACGCCCTCGATCATTGGATGATGAGCCCGGCCACGCGCCGGGCTTTTTATAAGAGCACAAACGATGACCAGCCCATTTCAACTTTCTGCTGCGATCACAGCCAATGTCAGCAACGCGCTTCAGGAAGACCTGGGCAGCGGTGACCTGACCGCGATGCTGGTCCAGCCGTCAGCGCGTGCAAGGGCTATTATTATTTCCCGACAAAAAATGACGCTGGCCGGACAGCCGTGGCTCAATGAAGTGTTCCGGCAGATCGACAGTGATGTCGCTGTTGAATGGCTGTTCAACGATGGCGATCTTGTGCTGCCCGACGCTGAAATATGTATTTTGACAGGCCCTGCAAGAGCAATTCTGAGTGGCGAAAGAACAGCGCTCAATTTTTTGCAGTCACTGTCCGCGACCGCAACCATTACGGCGCGCTATGTTGATGCAGTCAAAGACTCTAAAGTGAGAATTCTGGATACACGCAAAACCATTCCTGGTTTACGGCTGGCACAAAAATATGCAGTACGCTGTGGCGGCGGCAACAATCACCGCATTGGCCTGTTCGACGCAATATTGATCAAGGAAAATCACATCCTGAGCGCCGGAGGAATTGCGGCTGCAATCCATATTTCACGACAGGAACATGGCGACTTGCCGATCGAGATCGAGGTTGAATCAATTTCAGAATTGCGGGAAGTCCTGCCGATAGGAGCAGACCGGATATTGCTCGACAATTTTGATGTGTACGATCTGCAACGAGCGGTCGAAATTAACCAACTCGAAGGAAAACCGCCTGCCGAACTGGAAGCATCTGGCGGCGTTACGCTGGATGAGCTGCCAGGAATTGCTGAAACCGGGGTTGAGTACATTTCAGTTGGGGCGTTAACCAAGAATATCAACGCAGTCGATCTATCCATGCGTTTTGATTTCAACTGACGTATCAAACAATCGCACGGACAATTAGAAACAAAACCGACGGCGCCAGCAAACACCCAACACCTGTATAGAATGTGGCTGTCATTGCGCCATAGGGTACCAGTTTCGGATCCGTCGCCGCCAACCCACCCGCTACGCCGCTGGTAGTGCCCATTAAGCCACCGTAAATCAACGCCGCATGCGGATTGTTCAGCCCGATATGTGGCGCTATAAACGGCGTAGCGATCATTACCAGTACGGATTTCGTCAGACCCGCCGCGACGCTCAGGGCGATAATGCCACTGGGTGCGCCCAGGGCGGTTCCGGTCACCGGACCAACGATATAGGTAGCAGCGCCCGCCCCGATCGTGGTAATCGCCACGGCATCCGTGTAACCGAATGCGACAGCAACCACCGCACCGACGACGAAAGACAGCACCACGCCAACGAGAATGGATATTGCGCCGACAAAACCCGCGCGCTTCAATGCGCTTACGTCCGCGCCAAAGGCCGTTGCGACGATGGCGAAATCGCGAAACATCGCGCCACCCATAATGCCGACACCGGCGAGAATACTGAAATCGGCGATCCCCTGCTTGCCTCCGGTTACCGAGCCACCGACGTATGCCAGTACCAGGCCCAGCGTGATCGCAATTGCCGAACCATGGATATGACCGCGAGTGAGTTTTCTGGAGACCAGGTATGAAATCCATACCAGCATACCAACGAAGACAAACGCTGTGATCAGGCCATTTTTTGCGAGTACGTCTGCGAGAGTTTCAGGAATCATCCCGACCCCCGTTACCGAATCGAGCCAGGAGAGGAATCATCGCAAAGCTGGCAGCGACTGCAGCGACACCTGCCACAATGGCGAGCCAACCGCTGGATACCGCCGCAATTACATTCTGTTTCGCAGCCATGGCGACAACGATTGGAATATACATCGCACTCCAGAAGCCAATTCCGGTTTCAGTAATTGGCTTGAGCCTGAATTTATGCGACGACAAATTCGAAAGATAAATCAGCAACAACATGGCAATACCAACGCCGCCGACATTCGCCTGGACACCGATCAAATCGCCAAGAATGTCACCAACAAAAACGCCCGTCAGCATGCAGAACGATAATAAGGCGACACCGTAAATCACCATGACTCTTCTCCTCCTCAGTTCACGCTGTATGATGCCCTCGAAACTGAGAAATTGCGATGCCGAACCCGGACTACAATCTGTACACCCATTTCGCAAAGCAATTCATTGCGCATGCGAATGACGAACTGTTGTGTACAGAAAAGGACCTGTCTTACCGTTACTCGGAGATCGACCGACGTTCAGCGCAGATCGCTTGCTTCCTGACAAACCTCGGCATATTCCCCGGGGACCGCGTCTCCGTTCAGGTCGCCAAATCAGCAGAGTCTCTTTGCCTCTATCTCGCCTGCCTGCGCGCCGGGTTTGTCTACCATCCGATGAACATGGGCTACAAGAGCACAGAGCTCGAGTATTTTCTGACCGACGCAGAGCCCACTGTCGTTATTTGCGACTCCCGCAACGAAAAGGCAATCAAGGCGGCCTCCAGCGACACTGGCATCAAGCACCTGACACTGAATAAGGATGGCAAGGGCACGCTATGGGAAGCTTCAGCTGGCTGTGCGGAAACTTTCGACACGATCAGACGTGACAGCACGGACCTTGCCGCCCTCCTGTATTCCTCGGGGACCACCGGCACGCCGAAAGGCATTATGCTCACGCATGGCAACCTGCTGAGTAACACGGAATCACTGGTCGAGGCCTGGGAATTCACCGAGAAGGACAGGCTGCTACACGCTCTACCCATATTTCACGTGCATGGGTTGTTCGTTGCCATCGGCTGCGTTTTGCTGAGCGGCGCCAGTATGCGCTGGCTGCCTGTTTACAATGTGCGCCAGGTGCTGGGGTATCTGCCGGAGTGCACTGTAATGATGGGTGTTCCGACTTACTACACCCGTCTTCTTGATGATGCGTCATTTACCGCCAATGTCGCGAGCAATGTTCGTCTTTTCGTTTCCGGCTCAGCTCCTCTACTGGCGGAAACGTTCGTCGAATTCGAGACCCGGACCGGGCAGCGAATTCTCGAGCGCTACGGCATGACAGAAACAAATATGAATACCTCCAACCCCCTGCATGGTGAACGCAAAGCTGGCACCGTTGGCCCACCTTTGCCCGGCGTCAGCGTACGGATAACAGACGATGACGGCAAAGTCCTTGCAACCGGAAAGGTCGGCAATCTGCAGGTCCGCGGCCCGAATGTTTTTGCCGGCTACTGGAAATTGCCCGACAAAACTCGGCAGGACTTTACCGAGGATGGTTTCTTCGAGACGGGCGACAAGGGTTGCATCGATCAGGATGGCTACGTATCAATCGTCGGCAGAGCCAAGGATATGGTGATCAGTGCCGGTCTTAATGTATACCCCAAAGAAATTGAATTATTCATTGACGACCTGCCGGGAATAAAAGAATCCGCTGTCATCGGAATCCCGCATACCGATCTTGGCGAAGCGGTCGTCGCAGTGATAGTGAGAGAGTCAGACCGTCAAATCAGCGCCAGCGAAATTATCAACGCCTGCAAAAAAGCACTGGCAACTTTCAAGACACCGAAGCGGATCGTTTTCGTTGATGAGTTACCCCGAAACACGATGTCCAAGGTGCAGAAGAACGTATTGCGTGAAACTTATGCGAGCCTGATAGACGAATGAATGTCGTTAGCGGGGATGTACCAACACGAATTTAGCCCGATAAAAGCGATGTCACATTCGCTACCGCTAACTGGAGCTGGAAGTGCCCGGCGCCTCTGACAATCCACACGTCACAGGCTTGGGTTCCGATACGCCGTAGCCTTGCGCATAGTCAACACCCATGCCTTTGAGCATGGTGATGATTTCTTCATTCTCGGCAAATTCGGCAATGGTTTTTTTGCCAGTGAGATGTCCAATTTCATTAATCGAACGAACCATCTCCCTGTCAATCGGATCGTGCAAAATTTCCTTCACAAAGCTGCCGTCAATTTTAAGGAAATCAACCGGGAAGTGTTTCAGGTAACCGAATGATGACAGTCCTGTGCCAAAGTCATCGAGCGCAAATTTACAACCCAACTCCTTCAGCGCATTAATGAATCTGTTCGCCTGCGAGTAACTCGCGATGGCCGCCGTTTCTGTGATTTCGAAACAAATCTTGGTTGCATCCAGTCCGCTCATCTGGAATTGCTCGATGACGAATGGTAAAAACTTCTCGTCACTAAAACTTTGTCCGGATAAATTTATTGAGCAAAGCACCAGCCGTTCGCGCTCGTCAGCCTCGGACACCAACCATCGAAATGCATTCTTGATCACCCAACGATCGATATTCGGAGTAATGCTGTAGCGTTCTGCTGCCTCAATAAAGAGGCCGGGCGCAATGATGCCACCGTTCTCGTCACGCATGCGCAAGAGTATTTCGTAATGCGCGCCCTCTTCCGGCGTTTGCAACGGTAAAATTGTTTGCCGATATAATTCGAAGCGATTATCTTCAAGCGCATTATTTATGCGTGCCGCCCATTGCATCTCGCGGCGGCGGCGCATGAGGTCGATATCGTTTTCCCGATAACTGTGAATGCGATTGCGACCCGCCTCCTTGGCCGCAGCGCAGGCACTATCCGCGGCACTCATTAACGCCGCCACATCTTCGTTGTCCGCAGTAATTGGCACAACGCCGATGCTTACGCCAAGGCGAAAACTGCGGTCATCCCACATGAATTTGAATTCACCAACAGCGACTCGCAATGCTTCTGCGGTCTCGATCGCCTGCTCCAGGCTGCAACTCTCGAGCAGCACACCAAATTCGTCGCCACCCAGTCGTGCCAGTGTGTCGCGCCAGCGAATTTTTGACTTGAGTAAGGCGCCCAGCTGTCCTAGGAGCGCATCGCCGGCGCTATGTCCGCAGGAATCGTTGACGATCTTGAACTGATCGAGATCGAGATAGCACAACGCGTATGAAGTTTCTCTCGCCTTGGCACTTTTCAAAGCGCGTTCGAGACGTGACTCAAATTCCGAACGATTAACCAGTCCTGTCAGGATATCGTGACTCGCGTGATAGCTGAGTCGTCGGTTTAGCTCACGTGACTCACTAACGTCGTGAAAGACCAGCACGCCACCGGTAACATCACCTTTGCCATCACGAATCGGCGAAGCGGTGCTCTCTATATACAGTTCATTCCCATCACGCTTGATCAGAAGCATCGGCCGCACCGACTTGATGGCGCGACTACGGCGGATCGACACGGCGAGCGGATTTTCCAGCGGCTCACAGGTTTCCTCGTGAAAGCCGCGAAATATCTCATCAATTGGCCGACCGTTGGCATCGTCAACTTTCCAGCCAGTGAGTTCCTCGGCAATCGGATTAATGTACTCAACGATGCATTCGCCATCCGTTGTAATTACACCATCGCCGATGGATCGCAAGGTAATCTGCGCACTTTCTTTTTCACGAAACAGCGCTTCTTCATAGAGCTTGCGCTCGGTGATATCGACTTCGACGCCGAGCAAACGAATGAGACGACCCTTTTCATCCTGCCGTGCCTTGGCGCGACTGGTCATCCAGCGCCACTCGCCGTTCTGGTGTCTCATGCGATGCACTGACTCAAAAAATTCGCTCTTGCCCTCGAGGTGCTCGCGCATTTTAGCCTGCACTCTGGCCATGTCATCCGGGTGCACAAGTCGGTACCAGTCCAACGACACGTCTTCCTGATCGACGTCGTAACCCAGCATGTCCTTCCAGCGCCTTGACAGGCGAATTTTCTTCGCCCGACCGTCAAAGTCCCAGATACCATCGTTGGCAGTAAGGCTCACCAGTTCATTTCGATCTTCCATTTCATCAAGCAAGCTGGCGGACCGCATTCTATCCAGCCCCGATGAAAGCGAGGTACCAATCAGTTTAATCAACAAGTGCAAGCTGGCGTCCCAGGTCTCGACCGGATGTTCGTTGACCAGCGCCAAATACCCTGCTACCTCGTTACGCACTGCAAATCCGAGGATCAGAACCGAACCAAAGCCAAGTTCTTTCAGTCGATCAAGTTCTGGACGCGCTACTTTCGGCCCCGCTTCTGTGTCCTTTACTTCGATGACGCGAAGATGCCCCAAGCGCTTGCTAAGCCATGGCCAGTGCGACAACGACTCACCGGTCAATGCATCCGGATTACAGGAAGAAAAAACGGAGCTCGATGCAATGATTGTCTCGATAGCAGACAGGTCACTGCGAAACAGCGCAAGATATGCCGCATCACAACCAGCAGCTTCGGGAAGCTCGGCAATATTGTCGCGGAGTTGCTCTTTGAATCTGCTTTCGTCCAGGTTCTGGACATTGACAGCAATCTTGGTTTGCAGCGCATCGGCTGCGCCACGATTGCGTTCACCGGGCGGTGGCCGACGACGCCTGATCGGTACAGGACCTTTTGCTTTATTGCCAGACGGTGTGTTCATTCAGCCGCCTCTTACCAGGATTCAGTCATCTGGAGTTTAGCTCAGTGTTGGAAATCTTTGTTGATTTTACATATTACCGGTGAATTCAAGGATTCAAACGGTGCTCAGCGCATTTTGACAGGTTACTGGAGGAATTCAAGATAAGTGCCTGTATTTTTTTACTTTATACCCTCTCAACCCTGGCCTATCGCAGCCCCTAATCAACAGCAAGCACGCCCTGGCCGCCGCCCTCGTCAACGCACTAATTGCTGCCGCGTTATAGCCACGTAAGCAACTCGCTTGCGAACAGGAGATCAGGATGAAAACTTCAGGGAACCACCAGTCCGGTGGTAAGAAAAACAGAACAACATGGACGTCGGTGACTGTAATGTTTGTAGCACTGGTGCTATCTGCCTGTGGTGGTGGTGCCGGCACAACCAGCAGTGAGCCCCCACTGGCTGGCGAATGTATTCCCGGCAATCCTGCTACTGCCGACCAGTGCGGCACACTGATCATTGGATTAACGGATGGCGACGGCGATTTCCTCAGTTATGCCGTCGACGTTTTGTCGTTGACACTGGAAAGAGCTGACGGTGCGACTGTCGAGGTCTTACCAAATCGTACACGCATTGATTTTGCCAACTACATAAACCTGACAGAATTCATTAGTGTCGCCAGCGTACCGCCAGGCACCTATGTAGCCGGAACGATTCAACTCGACTACACCTTTGCCGAAGTCTTTGTAGAGGCTGGTGATCAGGCGAAAGAAACGCTGGTCGTCGATGCAGACGGAAATCCGTTGCAACGAATCGCGCTCAAGATCATGTTATCGAATCGTGATCAACTTTTTGTCTCGCGTGGTCGCACTGCATTAATGACACTTGATTTCGATCTCGATGCATCGCACATGGTTGACATCGTCCCAACTCCGGCTTTGGCCACAGCAGAACCATTTATTGTCGCCGAGTTGAATCCCGTCGATACAAAAGACATTCGTGTCCGCGGGCGCTTTATGGAAGCAAATGAAGCCCAGATGTATTACGTCGTCGCATTGCGACCATTTTACGATCGGCTTGGTGATTTTGGACGAATCAAAGTTCACGTAACCGACGAGACGGATTTTGAGGTTAACAATGAAGTATTTGTTGGGCTGGAAGGATTGCGCGCACTGAATGCAGCAGGCCAGGGAACACTCACCGTTGCACAGGGTACGTTGAACGTTGCCGAACGAGCGTTCACAGCCAATATCGTACTCGCAGGCACAAGCGTGCCGGGTGAGGGTATGGACGCTGTCAAAGGCAACATTATTTCCCGCAACGGCAATGACATGGTGGTTCGCGGTGGCACCGTTATCCTGACCGATGCGACCCGCTCATTTTTTCGCGACGACGTAACCGTCACCGTGGGACCGAACACCAAAGTTTACAAGACGTTCCGCTCAGATCGTGCTCCGGGCATGCCCGACCGACTGCTCGACAACAGCGCCATATCCGTAGGCCAGGCAGTCACTATTCGCGGCACGGTAACGGCGAATGACGAGCTGGGCGTACACATTGACGCTACCGAAGGCGCCGTACTCATGCATGTAACGCATCTGAGTGGCATCGTTAACAGCGTCGTTCCGGGTCAGGTAGACATTGACCTGCACGCAATTGACAGGCGTCGGGTGGAGATTTTCAACTTCGCCGGTACCAGCGCCAGCCCGGAAACGGATGCAGATCCTGACAACTACGAAGTTTCAACCGGCAACTTTCTGCTGGCGGCGCAATCACCCGGACGACCGGTAGTAGCCTGGGGATTCCCGAACGAATTCGGTGGTGCGCCGCCGGACTTCGAAGGCCGTACGTTGATCGATTTTGTGGACGTTCGCAGCGCGCTTGGTGTCGGCTGGGGCGCAGCAGGAACCACCATGCCCTTTACGATGATGGACAGTGCCGGATTGCTGCTCAATAACCTGAACCCGGATATCGATCAACGTCATTTCATCAAGAAAGGACCACTTTTGATCGACCTGACGACCCTGGATCCGGCTACGCTGATAGCGCCACGTGAGAACGGCCGCATGCTGTTCACAATCAAAACGACGGACAGCCTGCAGCTGTATTCGGATTTTGATGATTTCATCACGGCTCTGAGCATGGAGCTCGATGGCGCAAATACAGCCCGGTCGATGTATGCGCGTGGTCACTACAATACGGACACCAATGTATTTCGGGCAACAAAGATATTTGTTTACATACTTGAGCCGTAAGAGAAGGGGTCAGTGGACCCTTGGCGAATAGATTGCCGGGAAAGTTCTACCCCCGCACTCCCGGTAAGTCTGGCTCTGCCCTCGCACAGGATGTGCGGGGGGTTTTTTTTGGTCTATGGGGTGCGTTTAATTTAGACACGTAGCCGAACGATCGCGGCAAGACGCCACTCCTGCGTTTTTTCTACAAGCGGCATCTTGCCGCGATAAGACCTGACCCGTACGACCAACTATGCCCCGCCCGCGTGAATACCCGCTAGTAAATACCAGGCAACGGTGAATTAACCGGCATCCCACTTTCCGGTTCGCACGAACATCGCTCCAGGCTGGACGGCTTCATTCGCCCGAATCTGATACGCCCGATTCTGCCTGCCTCACAGGTCATCGTGTAACCCGATCTGTACCGTGGCATTGATACCTTTGCCGTTTGCTCTTCAAATTTAGTCGGCGCAGAATCCTCGGTTGCCGAGGCCGTTTTTTCGGCGTTTGACGCACATGCGCCAAGGAAAAAACACAGCGCCAGAACACCAGCCCGTGTGCCTTGGGTAATATAAAATTTGCGATTCATTGCACCCCTCCAGCTGCACCGAGTTTACTGGATAGCGATAGAGTTGTCGCCGACGTTTTGGCTATATGTATGGGCAAGAGAGGAGTGGTGCCGGTACTCGGAATCGAACTGCAATCGGCCCGCATGGCCTACGTACAAGCGAACGACTGCTGCCGACTGATCTTTAGTGCTCTGCAAGCAATACTGAGGCGAAAAATGCCACCAAACCAATGCGGGGCCGCTTCACCTCCAATAGCGGTCGTTGGGGTGATACGATTGCGGCAGACGGCAAATGACCCAACGCAGACATTGGTTGACGCAATGTAATCGACAATTATTACCCGTTCCTCCATGATCGGCTAATCGATCGAGGGGTATAACAACAATGATGTCGTTCTTCGCCGATCTCAAGAAACGCAACGTTCTTCGCGTGGCAGCCGCCTATGTGGTCGTGGCGTGGCTGATCGTCCAGGTCGTCGAGACTATCTTCCCTGTTTTTGGCTTTGGTGATGAGCCCATCCGCATCATCGTCATCTCGCTAGGCGTGGGAATCATCCCGGTTCTGATCTTCGCGTGGGTTTTCGAGCTGACCCCCGAGGGGCTGAAAAAAGAAAAAGACATCGACCGCAACCAACCCATCATCCTTACTACTAGCCGCAAACTGGACTTCGTCATTATCGGCCTGCTCGTCGTGGCGTTGGGCTATTTCGCATTC